>Ga0123341_1000305_pt1 | contig 27395 bp, 20 predicted proteins | sample Turbeapinknodule_FD_89959 | JGI IMG/M metagenome (GOLD analysis project Ga0123341, IMG submission 89959) | Root nodule microbial communities of legume samples collected from Mexico - Turtle bean Mexico pink nodule | ecosystem: Host-associated > Plants > Roots > Nodule | place: Mexico: Nepantla...
ATATAAATTATATAATGACTTTAGATTACACTAAAATAAGAAATTCTAATTAAAAAAGAAATATAAAAATGGTAACAAAACACCCAAAGTATTTATGATAAATTATTTTTTGTACAATGATATCAATTAAACTTATACAATTTATTTGTAAATATTTTTGTTATTTTTTCCCATTTTAGAGAGACCCTAGCATAATTTACCCTAAATTATTTTATCTTAGATTAAAATACAATTCATAGATTCATGTATACTCATGTTCTGCAGCTTATGTGAAGGTGCCCAAATCCCACTCATGGCAGTTAGGATCTTCCACCAGTATTGAGAATACTGTACTTTAGGTCTTCTACATTCAAAACCCTAAGACACACCCTTCACGGCACACTGCTCCGCTCTTCTCCGGTGAACTCTCCGGGACCTCATTCTTTTGTTAAAGATAACAGTTTTCGTTTCTGAAGGTCATCGAAAGGAGGATCGTAATAACAAAAAAAGTGTTTTTTTTTTTAAATTTCAAATTCTAGACCTTTCATTGACTCTTCTCAGCGAAGAAAAGAAGACATGAATAGGGGGAGAACGGAAGGCATAACCTTTACGAAGGAACCTTTCATGGAGGATGCAGGGCCTCGTAAGATGTGAGCATTTAGTTGTGCTTGCTTACCGTTACACAGTACATTTGATTCATCTACAGTTGAGAAGAGATTGTTATTATTTTTGTTTTTTCTTTATTGCAGAAAGAACATGAAGTTCTCCATGTTATCAGATTCGGAAATAAGCAAACTTGGTGAAGTTCAAGTGTGGAAAGGTTCCTACTATGATTCTTTTAAGAAACCTATCCATGGTGGCTTGTTGGATCCTCGCATGGTACCTTTTAATCCCCTTTTGCACATTTTATTTTGAATTCTGTTTAATGTTGATGCTTGTGCTTGTTTTTTTTTTTCTTTTTTGTATTTTTTAGATTTTGATGTGATCATCATGCTACATTAGTTGTAGCATAGGATGGACAACTAGCCTAATTTGGATTTGTTAGAATTTTCAACTAGAGTGAAGTTACTTTTTTTTCGTGTTTGTTGTTATTGTGAGATGGCAGATGCAACATTGGAAATGAGGAAATTGCCAATTTAACTTGGTCGTGGGATTTTATGGATTATGAATAATTGGACATGGGCTTATATGTGACTTATATAGTTAATAGAAACTGTTCCATGAAGCAATTCTTAGTGAAATTTCAGGTTTGGTGTTTGGACATCGAAGCAACTTTACATGACAAATATTTCTTTCATCTCATAACATTTTAGATTGTTTTCAGACATTTTTCATTTATAATGCATATGCTTGATTTATCTTGCTTATTTTGATGATGCTGTTCTTATTTTCCCTCAAATTTTCTTTGATAGTTTTATGTTTCCCTTGCATTCTACCTTGTTTCACAGGGGAGAGACACACATAATGTGAATATCATGAACTTCTCCTTAAACTGGACTAAATGATTTTTCACTGGTTGTTTGCTTTTTGCTTACACGTTTTAGTGTTTTACCCCTGAAATTTATGGAAATTGCTAGAATCCTATGTGTATTAGGTCTTAAATGTTGATATGTAGTTTGGATTTGGAAAAATGTCTTTGCATAGATTTAGTTCTGGCTTTAATATACAATATGTATTTTTATTGTTCCTTCTCTTTTCTGATGTTATTTCCTACATTTTCTTAAATACTGATATTGATTAGTGATCGACAAAAAATCTATTTAATTGTTTTTGATTGTTAAGAAGCCTTGTCTTTATGCCTCTACAAGAAGAGGTGTCAACAGACCTTTTTTTTAGAATATGTTGACGAATTCAGGTTGCAGTAGTAGTTAGATGGATTTGGATGATATTACTTGTTAGGCCTTTCAATCTGTTTGATCATCTATGCATATATATATATTATATTTATTCTCCCCTACTACTCATGTTTCTGCTATTTTCATGAAATGCTATTTTTTTTTGTGTAATTCAGGGTCCTGCTAACAAGAGTCTTGGCTGTGCTACACGCCATGGGAATTTTCATGACTGTCCAGGGCACTATGGATACTTAAACCTTGCCCTTCCTGTATTCAATGTTGGATATTTAGGTAGCATTGTGGAAATACTGAAGTGCATTTGTAAGGTATACAAATGTTTCGTATGTGCTCTCTGAATTTTGGTTTTCCCTTAATATTCAGCACATCTCTTGTTTTATCTCATTTAAATTGACTTATAATTACTACTTATATAACATGCATATATGGATGGAATAATTTCTGAACGATTAGCTTTAAGAGATGGCTTTTTCCAAGCACTGTTAAGTTTCTGTTAGTAACAAACCTCCTATTAGGTGAGTTTATACAAGAGGTCCAAAGTTCAGTAATGAGTAAAGTCAGTTGTATATAAGAATAAGGAGGAGGAGAAATAGGGTGGGGGACAGATGTAACTATTATTGGGTTGTAAGGGAGGGATCAGGATCTCAAATTCCTGTAACTCTTGTATCTTTTACTGCAGTACGGATATTTTGTTCCTAAGCTAGTGGATACTTTCTTCTATGCCTTCTTTTGTATTCATTCCATTCCTTACACTGGTATTCAGAGCAAATGAATATGGGCGAGTGTTCATGGTTCACTCGAGAAGGGAAGGTAGATTGGAAAATTTAGAGATAGGTTTCAAAGCAATGTACACTGGGGAGGTGATTGTCAGAACACGAACATAATTGAGGTTGGGTTGAATAAAAATCAATGGAGGAAATTAGAAATTCTGTTATTTTCAAGAGATGATACATATGGTTGTGTTAATTTAGTGGATAGATATTTTGAATTAAAGGAGATTTTAGAGCAAGAGAAGTTACAGGCTGCGCAGCTGGCAATGGAAGGTAGAGCCCTAACATGGTTCTAATGGTGGGAACACTGTACCAAGAATCATGTTTTCTATTGTATCTGTCTATAAATCTCTGATAACAAGGTGCTTTCTATTGTATTTGTCTGTCACCTAGGCATAGTTGTATCTCTGATCTGTTGGAAGAATTTTATATATAAGCATGTATTGAGACTAACAAGAAACGAAATTCATTACTAAGAAAAAGTTACAGAAGAAAAAAGTGAACATCTTTGAAAGGCCATATATATGTATTCATGGATAAAGGAGCACAACAAAGGAAATAAAGCTTATCAACTATAAAACAGAAAATCTACACACAGAAAACAGAGGAAATAGCCTCTTTAACACCCTAAAGCTCAAGGTGGATGTGAAACAATTGGCAACTCAGCCACCTTGAACTTGGATCTAAGAAAAATAAATCTTGTTGGTGAAAGTGGCTTGGTTAGAATATCAGCCCACTTATCTAGAGCAGGAATATGTAGCACCACAAGCTGCTTGGCTAGAACCTTTTCTCTATAAAAAAGAGATATAGTTTCGTATGTTTAATTTTTGCATGTAAAATAAGTTTGATATGTAAAGGGAAGTAATCTTTGCCAAGGGGTTCTTCACGGATTTCATTAATACAGTCTGAATTTCGTAATTTAGCAGTTGGGTGCCAGTCAGAATTTTCAGAATGTATAAGAGAATTTCTGCAGTTGTTTATTGAGAAGGTAGAAGGAAGGATATGCAGCAGTGTGTTGCAGCTTGTGAGGTTTACCAACAGAATAAATATCAAAATTTATGCCCTGTAGGTCTTTTTACAGCTCCTGCCAGTACCCACATATGTTTGGTCAGACATACTTATGGATTCTGTGGAAGGTCTTCCAGAGGCACATCGGAAGATAGCATAAAGACGGTGGTTGACCGACTTACTAAGTACGCTGATTTACTACCCTTAAGCCATCCTTTTACAGCTCCACTAAATTGACATCATTCAAGGCCTTATATGGATGTGACCCACCTCATCTCCTAAAGGTACCATAGTACCTTCAGCAGTAGAAGAAGTAAACAGATTAACACATGAAAGAGATGATATTCTCCACAACTTGTAGATGAACCTTTTAAAAGCACAAGATCAGAATGCAAGTTTGCTCATAACTTTGGCGAGAAGTACATTTTAAAATTGGAGATTCGGTATATTTTAAATTACAGCTTTACCGGCTGAAATCCTTGGCAAAGAAAAGGAATGAGGTTGTGTCTGCGATGTTGTTGCACTTATCAGATTATCAAGAAGGTGGGACAGGTTGCTTATCAACTAAAATTACCTAAAAAAAGCAGAATCCAACCAGTATTTTATGAATCTCTCCCAAAGAAGCAACGGCCCTACTACTATCACACCCCAATCTAATGCAATCAAAAGATCTGGAGCTGCAAGTTGAACCTATAGAATTCATAGCAGTTTACAACAAGTCTGCAAAAGGAGTTGAAGTTCTAATGAAATGGATAAGTCTACCTGACTTTGAAGCTACTTTGGGATCCTTTAATACTATAATAAATTAATTTCCACAGTTTCACCTTGAGGACAGGGTGACATTTTTGAAGGGGGAGTACTGTTAGTAACATACCTTCTATTAGATGAGTTTATGTAAGAAGAGGTACCGTATGATGGAAAGGGATTTAGGCCCAAAATGCCCAAAGTCCAGTGATGAGTAAGTCCATTGTATTTAAGAATAGAGAGGATAAGGAGAAATTGGGAGGGGGGATGGACAAAAATATTATTGGGGTGTAAGGGATAGATCAGTCTTACGAACTCCCATAACACAAGTGTGCGTGAATGTGATAAAGATTCATTCTTTCTTCTATACTTTCTTTTATATTCAATCCATTTCTCCTATCTTACTGTAAGCACTGTCAGGCCTTTTGTTTGATGGTCATTCACTTGGCATTAAGTGAATTTTGTTCTCCCCAATGCTTGAGATTTGAGCCTCATTTTGCTGCTAGAAAACTACTCAAACTTAATATATCCATTCTCTTTGTAAATGCAAATTTTTCTCCTTTAAGTCCAATTCAAGTTTTGTTTAGTTTAAGAGGCCTTTTTGATCTTCCCTTTCATGAACTTATAATAAAAAAAGTGACTAGTCGAAACTGTGTTTTCTGTCTAAAAAAGTATTGTTTCTGCATATGTACAACACTTTGGCAAAAAGCTAAACAATAAAGTGGTTATATAATACATTCAAAATTTATGTTGGTGCAAAAAAGTCTATTTACAAGTTTGTATGTCATATACTAACTTACATTCTACTTTACCAGGGCTGTGCTCGAATTCTCCTTGATGAAGATACCCGTAAAAAACATTTGAAGAAAATGAGAAGTTCCAAAAAGAGTGAGCTGGATAAGATGGATTTTGTGAAAGTTCGTATAATTAAAGATTGTAGCAAAGTTGTGAATTGCCCTAGATGCGGATATATCAACGGTTTGTTTCCATATGCTTAATTCAATCAGCAACTTTATTATTTGAATTTGTTTAAAGACCGTACTTGGTGGCTTGATTTCTGTATGGTACAAACATAATCACTTCCAAATTTTTTGGTTTTGATTCAATTTCCAAGGATATGGTAGATTGAATCTTAGTAAGTTTTTATTTTATTTTTTCTGTTACTGATTTTTTCTCAGCTATGAATAAGCTCATACATTTTTTATTTCCTATCATGTATCCTTTGAATACTTTGTTGGCACTCTTAAAATAAAGTATAAGGTGCAACAAAACCTGTGATGAACTATATTTTTAATCACTGTTGTTGAGAAGAGAGAAACCGAGAAAACATGATAAATTGTGTTTAGACCACAATAAATCTATTCAATTTATTGGAGAAAGAACATAGTTACAGAATATTCAGTTATCCTATTTTAGGCTAATAACAAAAAATAGAAAATCAATCTAATTGATCCTAATATCTTCAGTTACTATATTTATAGGATTCTAACATATTTACAAGATTCTAATACTCCCTCTCAAGTTGGAACATATAGGTCATTTGCACTGAGCTTGTGACATATGTAGTTAATCGGAGGACTCCTTAGTACTTAATGAATATACTTGCTAGTGGTTTATAGGAATGGATAGAGGTAGTAGATATTTTTCTGGACATGACTTTCCCTTTGACAAAGTGACAATCAACTTCGATATGCTTCATTATTCCATAGAATACTGTATTTAAGCCAATATAATGGGTGGCCTGATTGTAACATATTATTTACAACTGTGTAATCTTCCCAAACTTTAGTTCCTTGGGCAACTGGTTCAGCTATGTAGGCTCCTGACTTTCTACAACCATACTTGATACTCTGGCTCTGCATGAGACCTGACTACAACATTTTGCTTCTTGCTTTTCTAAGAAACAAGATTATCTCGGTTATACAAAACCAGAGGTGAGCCTTCAATGTCTGGGGGAGCCTGCTCTCTCTACATCAGAATACTCAACAACTAGAGTGTGTCCTTTTTTTCATTAAAAAAACCCTTTCCTGGAGCTCCTTTGATGTATTGTAAACAATGCTAGTCATTGCAATGAAGAGTTGAGCAACTGACTTGCTACATTTACTGCAAACGATATATCTAGATGAGTAACAATAATGTAATTCTTAGCATGGCAAGGCGATGCTAGTGATGATGGTGGCCGGAAAAAGTTTGCCAGAAAATTGCCATTGGTGAATAGTGATGTTCCCAACATTTAATAGTGCACAATATGGAAAAAAAGCAACCATAGAATGCACATGGTTTCTAAAAAATTAATTATATTTATTGTTTTTTAACGTATTTACAAGATTCTAACAACTATCTTTTTTGAAAATTTCTTTTTGGTGCTTTATTATATGGAAAATATGGATTCTCAATGGTTTAGTCTTAACTTTGATTGAACTATGTGCTAACACAGGCTCAACATTTGGTAAACTTCTATTGCAGTTTCAAGACCCCCATTTTGTTAAACTGATTATCAATACAGTTGGCATAAATAAAATCATTTTTTGCTGTCCCAATTTAAAGAAGAATAATAATTTGTTATAAGAGGAAATATTTAAACTAATTGCTTAACCATTTTAAGAGGACTATATATGTTTTTCCTTGCATAATCATGTTAATATAGGCATTTTTATGTATCTGAGATGGTATTTGTGATGACTATTGTTATACAGGTTCAGTAAAGAAGCTTCCAGCTTCACTGATTATCATGCATGATTGTTCAAAATGTAAAAATAATATTGTTGAAGAGCTTGAATCCACACTTTCTCGTATAAAAGACTCTAAGGCGACTGCCAATGTGTCTAATCGAATTCTTAATCCTTTCCAAGTTCTTTCGTTGTTTAGAAAGATGCTTGACGAGGTAAGCATTTATATTCAGACATTTTTTTGGGTTTGAGTTTCTAACTCCTTTTCATTTTCAGTTTAAGAAATCTGCAATTTGTGGACATTATGAATGCTATGAAGAGGTATATTTTTCTTACAAGTTGAACATGTTTGTTACATTTGGTTGTAGGACTGTGAATTACTCTATGTAGCTGAAAGACCAGAGAAACTCATAATAACAAACATTGTTGTGCCACCTATAGCTATTCGACCTTCAGTTGTAATGGATGAATCACTGAGGTAATGTCAGTTTGGCTATATTTTGTATTTTCTCCCCTTAATTAATACAAGCTTTGCTTTGGTGCATATTTTGAGGGACTGGAAAGCTCTAATGAGATGAAACTTGTATTTCTACAGTTTATTTCCCTCTCTCCTTTGTTTCAGGACGATTCCGGATATTTCTCCAACTCAAATAATTCTTTTGTAGAAAATGATGATAACTAAATCTTATGGTTTCTGTCTTCATTTATTGTAGCAATGAAAATGACATAACTGAGAGGCTAAAGAACATAATCCAAGCAAATGCTGTTCTGCGCCAGGAATTACAAGAATCAAGTGTTTCATCCAAATTTCTGGTTAGTAGCGCATCTTGAGTGAACACATTTTCTTTATCAGGCTATAGTTAATGTTAACTATTCTTTTTATTCTTTAAGTTGCATATATAGACAGACGGGTTTTCCCATAGATTATATATCTATATATAGATATATAAATATATAGAGAGATATATGTGCTGGCAAGAGGTCCTTATGTATGTATTTTGGTCTTTTGTAGTTGTCCTTATTTGTGTACTATCTACAAAAAGTGTCTATATGCCCTGTGTGTAGGGGATGAATTGCTTTTTGGATACAGGCATTTGCCTTGGTAATGAGGTGCTCCCAGTGGAATTTGAATCCTTGCACCTCAGGTAAATTAATCTGAAATGGAGCTCAGTTTAGTAACTAAACTGCATGTCGTGGTTGATTCCTTGTTCTTTCTATTTTTATAAAATTTGTTTGAACTCGTATAATGTCCATGCTTGCTCTTGTGGAATATTATGCTATGGAATTTATTCCTGGTATAATGTTTTTCCAATGGTTTACATTCTAGACTCTGACTGTTGTTTGCCTGGTATTATTACATTTATTTGCTCTCTTCTATATTTTTCTTATATCATGAGGTTATTATTTGTTTTGGTTCCATGATGTAATGGTGGTGTGATTATGTTGGTGATTTTGGTTTAGGATGGTTGGGAAATTCTTCAAAATGAAGTTGCTCAATTCATAAATAGTGAGGTTCGTGGTATACCATTCTATATGCAATCGACCAAGCAATTGGCTGGTTTTGTTCAGCGCTTGAAAGGTAAGCATGGACGTTTCCGTGGCAACTTATCTGGAAAACGTGTTGAATATACAGGAAGAACAGTTATTTCTCCGGATCCTAATCTGAAGATTTCTGAGGTTAGGCATTAAACCCTGCCAGTAATCATGTATAAGTACTTTCTATCCTTTAGATCATTAGACATTAACTAGAATATAAACATTTCTAACACACAAATATGTTTTGGAAGATATCAGTTGCTGTCACTATATTTCCCATGTAAAAATTACACAAGGAAGTTACTTTTTTTTTTTCTAGTTTCATGTTTATGCCTCTTAACTTTCTCATTTGCTCTAGGTTGCAATACCTATCCTTATGGCTAGCATACTGACTTATCCTGAGCGTGTTACGCATCACAACATAGAGAAGTTGAGACAGTGTGTGAGAAATGGTCCTGATAAGTATCCTGGGGCGAGAATGCTTAGACGTGATGGAGGCCACTCATGGTTTGTAGTTTGTACTATTTCATTTTTGCTTTGTGGAGTTCTCAAGCCAATTTTATTTATTTGACAATAATATAGAGCATATTGTTATTTTGCAGGTCCTTAAAAGTTCTTTGTAGGAAACGTGCTGCAGATGAATTGAGGATTGGTGATATTGTTGATCGCCATTTAGAAGATGGAGACATTGTTCTTTTCAATAGACAACCAAGCTTACATCGGATGTCTATAATGAGCCACAGGGTAATCTGTTAATATTAGAATGTAGAATACTAGCAGATTTGGATCCAATTGCATTAATCTTTAATTTTCATGCAGGCAAGGATTATGCCTTGGAGAACTTTAAGATTCAATGAATCTGTATGTAACCCATATAATGCTGACTTTGATGGTGATGAGATGAACTTACATGTCCCACAAACTGAGGAGGCTCGGACAGAGGCTATTTTGTTGATGGGGGTAAAAATCACTGAATCTCATTGTCTGCATTTTTACTATCTATAATGCTTTTTGGTTGATTTTTTTTTATTAAAAAATATTCCGTTGTGAATCCTTCTGCCATGATCTAATGGCTCTGCACTGAGCAATTTGTTTTGCGGGTCTTTCAATTTCTCTGTATCCTTTGTTTTTTATAGATGTTTTTTCTTTCATTGTTTCTGCTGTATTTTCTGTGTACTGCTTTCCCACAAAACATGTTTTAATAGAATGTAATACATTGGCAGTTAAGAAAAATCTAGAGACGTGTTGAATTTCATGTGTGGTAATGAATTACATATCAGAGAGGCTCTTATGATTCGAGTCATAAATACAAAGAGTAACAGTTACCCTAATTACTGTATCTGTACAACATACATACATAATTTTCTTATTTATTAATGTTTTCAAAACAGTATTGTTCAAGAGAATGGTTTAAGGTTTAATGGTTCAATTGTGATTAAACTGTAATTGAATCTTATTAATAAAATAATAATTAAAATATTATTAAATAAATATATATCATAACTTTATAACACTAAAAAGTAAAATAGAAGAAAAATTTCATATGCTCTTTAACAACATTCAAAATAAACATAGAAATCTAAATAAGATATATCATGCTAATGTTTAAATTTTAATGAAATATGTTGATCGTTGATTGGCGGTAACAACTCTTGAATAAAAAACAAAACAAAATGACAAATTAATGTAATATAAATAAATTGTAAGAATTTAAGATATAAAAATGTAAATTAATATAAATGACTAAATTGTGTGCAGTATAATAAAAAATTGATAGTAAGAGATAATGTTGGAGATTCCTTATGGTTTAGAAATATGACCAAAATAGAGTATAATAGTGGATGCAAATCTTACAAGCTACTATTTTGAAATTGAGTTAATGTTAAAGTCCACTTTCTAATGTGATATTTTAGTGAGGTTTGTTGGGTGTACACGTACAACACCACCCATTACCACGCTGCTATAACCACCTGGCCTTGCTGTGAGACCTGTATTGGAGATCTCACATCTCATAAAAATATGACCTAAATAGAGTATATTGTAGTGGCTATCATGCCACCCTTTAGCGTGCTGTTATTGGATCACCCACAACTTTCTAATCCATGTCTAGTCTTGGCATGAAGGGATGTTTTGGAGATCTCACATGGACTAGAGATATAATATGACCAAATTATAGTATATTAGTGAGTGTAAATTTCACCGTACAAAAATAAAAAAATTTATAGCAATTTGTAAACCTTACTAAACTTGTCTTTTTTTACTTATCTTAAAATTGTTTCAGGTTACATTAAAAAATAGTTTTTTCTTGTAATTAATTACCAACGGTTCTGTTCCTGTTATTAACTGGCATAGTGGTTTCTGACCAGTACTGAAAATGAGATCGATTTTCAAAACTATGGCATATACAATATTTGGGTTAAAAAAGGGTTTAACTGTTACTATCTTACTAAAACTTTGTTTGTTTTCAGGTGCAAAACAATTTATGCACACCAAAAAATGGCGAGATTCTGGTTGCTTCTACGCAAGACTTTTTAACCTCTTCTTTTCTCGTAACAAGAAAAGATACTTTTTATGACCGGTCTGCTTTTACAAATATTTGCACTTTCATAGGTGATGGCTTGGATCTTATTGATTTGCCAACTCCTGCAATTGTTAAGGTGAGACTGCACCTTATAGATGTGACAGGCACTAGATTCCCTCATATGTTTAGCCATTTTATTAATTTAAGAGTGCATATCTATCTCCGTGTGTGTCTGAAAGGAAGTTAAGGTATCTACTTGCTCACACCTTTGAATAACTTTCTGTATGCAAATTTAACCAATAGCACTGTTGAATAATTTGATATCTTCTTGATTATGTAGTATACAACTTTTAAACAAATCACATGAATCAGATTTCAGAACTTTGTTAAAATAAAAAGGTGAAATGAAATATTTGACTATTATAAGCTGTATGAAATTCAATAGACTTGATTACCTCAATCAACGTTTCATTCTAATGGTTGATTGATGTAATGATTGTCATAAGCGTGTTTAAATGAATATATGTGCCTAGAACACCCTATCCCAAAGCTACTTTAATTGGAAAGAGTTATACTTGTAATAATATTGACTTTTTTTCTAAAAACTTTTCCTGCAAGAGACGTGTTATGTGGAAAAATAACCAGTTATAGCTGGATGAATAAAATGTGTCACAATGAAACATTCATTTAACTAATTTGTACTATCACTGTATATCTCATCTTACTGTCATTATTCTTTGCAGCCTGTTGAGCTTTGGAGTGGTAAGCAGTTATTTAGCCTTCTACTGCGCCCACATGCAAATTTTAAAGTCTATGTGAATCTTACTGTTAAGGAGAAAACATACACAAAGCTTGATGACAAGAAAAGAGAATTGAAAACATTGTGCCCAAATGACGGGTTTGTTTATTTTCGTAATACTGAGTTGATCTCCGGCCAAATTGGAAAGGTTACTTTAGGTTAGTTACTATAAATTTGCCTTGTTTCTTTCATTTTACATATTTGTATGCTCAAGAAGATTATATTTTTTAAATCAAAGGAAAGAATGCCATAGCATCAATATACACAAGTTGCAAATCTATATAGGTTAGCTCTACAACTTGTATCAACCATATGCAACATTCTCATCTTGTTTGCGTCTATAAGGGGTGGCATACTGCCATAATATGTGGACTCAATCATCAACAGTCTCCTTGTTATTAGGTTGATGATTATTCATAGTAACATGATTTCCTTCATGAAAATTTGTATTTCCTACAGTATCTTCTTCATGCAAGATAGTAAACTGATTATTCCGATCTTGTTGAGTCTCTAAAATTCCAGAATAGCCTCTCCCAAGAGGAGTCATTTGTCAGTCATGCACTTTTGTGCAAAGATTTTGCAGCTTGAAATGCAAGTCATCCTGTTTTAATGGCTTTTGCCTTTTGCGAGAATGATTGTTGCATGCAAATTCAGTTTGCACCTAGCCAAGCCTACCCTTCTCATACACTTCCTCTAATATGGTGATTGCTAATGCATCTCTCCTTTTTCTGCATGGTTTTGGTTTGCTGTGAGAGTGAAGGAGTAGTGCGCCCCCCACACAAGACTTATGGAAAAGATTTTGTTGCCTATGGTGGGATGGAAAGTTGATCCGAGGAAGGGATCTACTGGTCCAATATAGAAACTTCGCATTGCCAAGGACAAACATGATTGCCCTTCATGCCTAATGATGAGAGATGAGAGAATGAAGATGAATCTTGAAATCTTGGACAGTTTTGATCTTTGTCTTGGATTTCCGTTGGAACTTGTTCAACTGTAGATAAACTTAAATTATCATTACTGTAGTGAATGTTTGGATAAAATTATTGAGGTTGAAAAAACTCTGTTTTGTCAATTTCTTGAGAGTGGCTTTGAAAGAAAAATGTAATTATTTCCCAAAAGGGAATCTGTTAAATAGCTCTACTGTGCTTAACCTTTTCTCAAGTTGTTTGAAGTTGGGTACATGCACTTGAATGGTGTGATGGAAGTTTCAACAATTTGGGAAAGTAGTACTAAATGTTGGGTTTTTTTTTCAATTTATTTAACTATATAGTGGCCATTTAGACGGAATTGAAACAAAAGGCAACTTGTCTCTCATTTGTATGTCATTACTGTGCAAATTGACAAGAATTTTTTTTTATATAAATGAGAGAAATGGGATAGAAGTTGCAGCTGCAAACTATTCCTTTCTATGCTTCCAATTATCTCTTTTCCCTAGATGTGATAATTTAAGTTGAACCACTTTTAATAATACAGCAGTGGTTCTTTAAAAAAAGTCTGGATTTGCAATCTAGTTTACTTTGAACACCTTCACATGCCTAGTTTGTTATAAAACTGTAGTTTTACAAATGTTTGCATGTTTTTGCAATTTTGTTGATGTCCTTCTTTCTTTTGCATGAGTTCAGGAAATGGCAATAAGGATGGACTGTTCTCTGTGCTACTACGAGACTATAAAGCACATGCAGCTGCGTCTTGCATGAATCGTTTAGCTAAATTGAGGTAAATTTGTTTGCTTTATGAGTGGTAATACTCATGTCAGTCTTCAATCAATTATGTGAAAATGTTTTGAATTAGAATAAATGAATACTGGAATTTAAATGCGTTTTTTTAAAGTTCCTTTTTGGAGCTTAAAAGATGCGTTTTTAAAGTAACCTTGGAAGAGTGTATGTGGATCAAAGAAAGCTTGAGCTCTGCTGTCTTATTTATTAGCATTTGCAAAAGCAAAATGATTCTGCAAGGGAAAGCACTTGTGGGGAGGGTAGCATCAGTGCCCAAAGTGTGCATTACTCTCACTCTAAGGGAAGAGGAACCTTGTAAGAGAAAAACATGCTGAAGTAACTGGGAGCTTAACAGTTGTCAATTTATGCATTTGAATATTGTATTTTACATTTGGATGGGTGGATTTAGGAGCTTCACAAAACATGATAAGGGAAAAACATGCTAAAGTAGAACTGTTACAAGTGTCATTCTATGCATTTCAATATTGTATTTTGCATTAGCATGGGTGGATTTAGGAGCTTAACAGAACATGATCATTTTACTTGGATGCAGTGCGCGGTGGATTGGTAATCATGGGTTCTCCATAGGCATTGATGATGTCCAACCAAAAGAGATACTGATTAAGAAGAAAGATGAAACACTTTCAGAAGGTTATAAGAAATGTGATAATCACATACAAGCTTTCAATAAAGGAAAACTAGAACTCTTAGCTGGTTGTGATGCTCCTCAAACATTAGAGACTCAGATTACTGGGGTATTAAATGGACTCCGTGATATGGCAGGGAAGGTATGCATTTGTTTTCTTAAAATAATTTGTTTGTGTTTCAGAAAATTGTGCATGTTAATGACTTTGTAATTTTCACAGGTTTGCATGCAGACCCTGCACTGGAGAAATAGTCCATTGATCATGTCGCAGTGTGGATCCAAAGGATCTCCTATTAATATCAGTCAAATGGTTGCTTGTGTTGGTCAACAGTCTGTTGGTGGTCGTCGTGCACCTAATGGGTTCCTAGATCGGAGCCTTCCTCATTTCCCTCTAAATGCAAAGACCCCTGCTGTATGTTCTGCTCTCATTATTTGTTACTCATCATCCATTGTAAACATAAAACTCAGTCCTCACTCATTCTCAATTTCTTATTTTCTTCTGTACATATTTGATTAATGCACAAACTAACCCGGAGGTTACAAATCTTGTTATGTTAAATTTTTCTTGTTGATTTAGATTATCCAAGGTTATTAGACTTAATAGTTTACGGAAGTTCGTGGGAGCTCTGTAAACTCAATTTATAAACTTGTAAGAGGTTACTTCATTTGTACAAAAAAATATTTGTACAAATAACATACTGATTTATACAGAAGCACAAGATTCACAAATCCTCCCTAGTTCCAGCAAGAAGATGGTTAAATCTAAAGATTCCTATACTCATCTTTGAGCAATAATTACATTTAACTTTTCTGCCATTCTAATTAATATCTATCCCATGCTTCTAGTCAATTTAAGCAACTAACACCTAAATTTTTCATCCATGATGATGTTGGATACTTACTGCATGTTGCGTTCAACATCAACTACTGTCACTTTTATTGTTAGCACGTTATGGTAAAGTTCCACTGTTGGTTATTGTCTTCATTTCACACTCCACATTTATTTGTGTAACTGACATCGAAATTGAAATGTTTTTATGTAGTCACCATATATTTGATCATTATTGCATATCAAACCAATTTCTGTCAATTTCCATTGGTGAATATTGCTCTGGTTATATGATGCAACTCGTAATTGTTTCTTAACATTGAATAATGTTGTGGTGCTCTTGGTGCAGGCTAAAGGTTTTGTTGCTAATTCATTTTACAGTGGATTGTCAGCCACTGAGTTTTTCTTCCATACAATGGGAGGGCGAGAAGGGCTTGTTGATACAGCGGTAGGGTTCTTATTCTGAATTTGAATAAATTGTGCATAATATATTTTTAATTACAACTTCATTTCATTGTATCATATCATCAACTAGTAAAAGCAAGTAATATATCTAGACTAATCAATGGCATATGAATGAAGGCATGTTTTTCACTTGGATACAATACTTTGAAAATGAAATAAAAGTCATCTGAGAAAATGTTCCCTTTCTTCATTTTGGAATAATGTGTTATTGGTACACGACCACTTCACACAATTATAGTTAGTCCCTGGAGGTTGATTATATAAAGTTGACTATTGTGTATGTAAAGGCTACTGGTAGTGGTAAAACATGGAAATTTTGGATGTTGGTCAATACTTAACTTTGGATGTTGGAAATATAATATTGGACTTCATTTTATGATTTTTCTTTCTGCTTGTGTCTTTGCAGGTTAAAACTGCAGACACAGGATATATGTCTCGTCAATTAATGAAATCCATGGAGGATTTGTTTTTACATTATGATTACACTGTGAGAAACGCAGGGGGTTCTATTGTTCAATTTTGCTATGGAGATGATGGCATGGATCCAGGAGGCATGGAAGGAAAAAATGGAAAACCATTAAATTTTGAGCGGTTGTTTCTTAAAAGCAAGGTTTAAAGCGGCCTTTGTTGTTTTATTTAGTTTCATCATTATTGTTTGGAATTTTGTAACATTCTGAAAAAAAGTTGTTTCTTCTGGTTTTGTATTGGGTTTTGTTTCTTTGTAGGCCATATGTCCCAATAAGGACGATGATGAAGTTTTATCTTCCTCAGATGTGTGCAAAGTAGTTCAAGAGAAGCTGTCAGAATTTGGTGTGTCTAGGGAAGTTGAAAAAGGGGTTTTAGAGGTGGGATTCTCTGCAGATTTTGTACAGTCTCTACAGTCCTTTATTAAAGATAATACAAAATTAACAGAAGAAACTTTCACTGATGACAATTCCCAAATCCTGAAAAAATTTGGGGAGAGGATATCTGGGATCACTCGTGCACAACTAGAGGTATTAATGGTTTTGTTAATTGGTTCTAATTTTCCTGATGCTCTCTTCTGATCTTTCTGGACATTTAGTTCTAAGAATATACATATATTTCCTATTGGTTTGATTATACTTCCTTTAGTCTATGTACTATTCTTTATAATTTGTGCTTGTATTTATTTACACAGTTCTCTAATTTTCAGGTTTTTTTGAATATTTGTCTATCTCGTTATCATTCAAAAAAAATTGAGGCTGGAGCTCCTGTTGGTGCAACTGGAGCTCATAGTATTGGGGAGCCTGGGACCCAGATGACTTTGAAAACTTTCCACTTTGCTGGAGTTGCAAGCATGAGTATCCTTTATTCGGCCATGTTTTGTACTTTGATAATCAGCACTAGCAATATTCTTTTTAAGCACTTTATTTAATATTGCTGTATGTTGATTGGTCTGGAGTGTTGTCCCTTAATCTGTAATTAGACGTCACTCTTGGAGTTCCACGTGTCAAAGAAATTATGAATGGAAACAAAAAGATCAGTACACCAATTATCACTGCAATACTTGAGAGAACTGACTGTGCAAATACTGCAAGAATAGTTAAAGGTCGAATAGAAAAAACAAATTTAGGCCAGGTATGCAGTTGTGGGAAAAAAGTTTCAATATGTTTATACCCTGATCATCAGTTATATAGTTATTTCCATTCTTAAATTAATTATCTAATTATTGATTTATTTTTTGGATGTCATTCTTCCGTCTTTATCTTTATTGATTTAGTATATATTTGGGTGCCTGTCAAACAGATTTTTGTTATCATTATGTTCATCAGTTTAATACAAATTATTGTTATCTTATGTGTATAGGTGCAACAGTATCAGTAAATTCTCTGTAGCAAATTACTGTTGTGTGTATGCAGTGTAGTTAATCATATTTTTTGAATTTTGTTGGTCATGCTTTCTGAAGAGGTTCTTCTACTATTTTGTCTAGTAATATTTGTTATAATGTATAAAAAAATAAGGAATTCACCAAATAATGATGATGGTGAGGTGACGACCTATGATGATAGACTCCACTTGTTGACACCACCATAGAAGGTAGTTTTTGGTGTTCAGTTTCTCAGAGTGTTGTGCAAGAACATTAGTAGAGCAGAAGAGGAATGTGCCATAGTTGACAAAATAGATATAGGAGAGGGTGAAATCTCAATGGTTGAGTGTGAGTTGGTGTAGGAGTGCTATCCCAATGCATTAGGTTTGAACCCTTCAGATACCATAACTGGATTCAGAGAGGGGGAGAAAATATGACTGAATCTGATTATCGTTGATTGGTTAGCTACAAGAGGGTTGATTGGTTAGCTACAAGAGGGAAGGATAAGCTATTTATTGCTGCCGTACGAAGATAAGATATAACTTAAAGCAAGTTGTAGCTAATACAATATTCTACAATTACGGTAATGCAGACATTATGTCCACCAACCCAACTGTTAATTATGCTACGGATGAGATAATTAGAAAATATGGAAAATAACCGTAAGTGTTAATCTAATAGATTCTAAAATATTCTTAAGATATATTTTAAATATACTCATTTATAACCGTTTATTCTTTAAAGCACTGGGACCATTTTTCAATTTTATAAGTATCAGTCATGTTTTTGTATCAATATCTTCATTAAGCTACTATTTTTCATGTTTTCATTCTTTTGTTAAGCCCTGTCTTGGGACAGCTTTTTTCTGTGTATTCTTAAATTTAATTGTGCCAATTGATACAGGTTGCAAAGAGTATAAAAGTTGTTGTGACTTCAAGATTAGCGTCAGTTGTTATCACCCTTGACATGGAAAGAATCCAGGATGCACATCTAAATATAGATGCTAATATTGTTAAAGAATCAATTTTACAAACTAAAAAGGCGAAACTGAAGCCAGAGGTGAAGAGTTAATCTTGTTATTATGGATTTCTTTTCCTTTTATGCATACAATATTCAAAGTTTTTGTTGATATGCAGCACATCAAGATTTTAGATGTGAAAAAGCTTCGAGTTGTTCCCCAAGATGGTGATAGAAGTAAATTGCATTTTCAACTTAATTATCTGAAAAATTTGCTTCCGTCAGTTGTAGTAAAGGTATTTTCTTTTGACTTCTTGAATGATACATAATGTAGGGAATATTATGCTTGCTTTGTGTGATTTTACAGTTTTGTATTTATTTCCAGATAATATATGGGAAAACATGTCTGTCTTTTATTTTCTTAATTGCAGGGAATTAAAACTGCTGATCGAGTTGTTATCAGTAAAGAAGAAGATAAAATCACCAAGGCTGAAAAGTTCAAATTACTGGTTGAAGGGTTAGTTCATCCTGTTCTTTATGACTCATGCTCCTTCAATCTACTTCATGTTTGCATTCATATTATATGGCGGCTTTTTGAGGTTGGGAATTTAGACCAAAGAGTTGCTCAAGTGAACTTCAGTCACAGATTAGTGTTGACCAGAAATATTGTTGCTTAATCACCCAGCTCTGAGCTTTTACTAAATGTGCATGAGCAAGCTGATTGATTTTTACAAAATGGGATAGTTCTTTTCATCCAAATTTTCGTTAACTAGGGGAATATTGAATCTGGAGGATTTGAAATGGCCATTGGCTGGTGCTATGCCTGGGCTCTGGCTGTAGAGATGTGGCTTAAAACTTTGCTCATCATGCCCATGTATAGCAGATCTGGTGGCAGAAGAGTAGAGTCAGAAACCACGACAGGTGTTATGGAATAGCTCTAAACAAACTCATTGCAGAAAGAATCTGCAAACAAAGCAGGTCAATGGTAAACAATACCACAAGAAAGAATCTGACACGGAAATAACATGGTTCAACTGAAGTATTAACAAACTTCAATTTACGTCCACGACTGAAGTCACTATGAATAAATATTATAACTCGAAGTTTCTCTCTCTGAACTCTCTTTCAACTCTCACAGTTTTCTGTTATTATAGTTAAACAACTAGCAGTTAATAATAACCGTCAATACACGTTTTTATTATTCAACATAACTACCGTAACTTAATTCTGTAAAACATGTCTAAACTAGTGAAGACATGTGAACAATGCTTCTTACTACTGAATTGAAGTCACATAGACGGCTTATTTAGGCGATACTAGTCTCCGTAGATGCTAAGAGCCTAGATGTTCTACTAAGACTATCCATACTGATACTAGAAGATACACATCTTCTACTCATAGTTTGGAGCATTTAGACAGTCTAAGATCTTTAAAATGATTTTATTGAACCAATCTTCTCACAAGGCTTTCTCAAACTCACATACCATTTTTAACTATCTGTCAGAATATTGACTGAGAAAAGGGAGAATTTGTAACTATCTGTCAGAGTATGATGGAGAAAAGGGAGAAACAAAAGTGAATATTTCAAATTTTTTTTTAATTTCTAGAGATACAATATTACACGATGAGCTTGTGCTACAAGTTAGGAATCTAGCTAACTCTCCACAACAGTTATGGGTAACTGAGACAGATCTACCTGACAGATACCTGCCTAATTGTATTTGAAGTCTCTAGAAGGCACTGGAAAGTTAGCTAGTAGTAGTTGGCAGCCTTTGCAGTCAGGCTCTAGAAGCATGGGCTGACATACTATCACATTGAAGTGATAGATTTGTAGAAGAAAAAACATTATATGTGTTAGAGGTTATGTACTAAATGTGATTATAGGGTGGATTATGGACTAAAATAACTGACAGAGGACTGTTCTATTGCATAAGTTGAACTTGAGCTAGTTTACTTCGGGAACACTCTTGTTTTCATATTTACCTGTACATTTAAGGATTAGGGATTAAATGATAAAGAAAACTATCATCACTCAGAAACTTCAATTATTCTGTTTCTTAATTGTTAAGTTCCTGATCTGCCCGTATACTTATTTGCCCCCTCAGCAATTCATAGCATTCCATTATATTGCTGTTCATTATTTGTTGAGTTTATCTCCTAATGTGCATGCATTGTTATTTGCTCCCTCAGCACGGGCTTTCGAGAGGTTATGGGAGTTGAAGGGGTTGATGGATGCAAAACTGTTAGTAATCATATTCATGAAGTTCGGGACACGCTGGGAATTGAAGCTGCCAGAGAGTGTATCGTTAAGGAGATAAAGTATGTAATGGTGGATACGCATGGGATGAATATAGACACGCGCCATATGATGCTTCTAGCAGATGTGATGACTGCCACTGTGAGTTATTTGGAAATTATTCAGTGAAAAAATCTAACAAAATTTACTATATCTGCATCAATACTAAATATGCTGGTTTTCACTAATGTATTTAATTTTCCAAACTAGGGTCATATCCTCGGAATAAATAGATTTGGAATTTCAAAGATGGGCAAAAGTGTATTAATGCTTGCATCATTTGAGAGGACGGCAGATATTCTTTTCCAGGCATCTGTACGTGGAAGGGATGACTCGATTGGTGGAGTAAGTGAATCCATAATCATGGGTATACCAATTACAATAGGCACTGGAATGATCAAGGTCAAACAAAGGTGAGACATGAATGTAATGTTTGTTAATATTGCAGCATAGTAATGCTTTCAATGGTAGTCCTATTTGTGGTACATGCATGCATTTACTCTGTTGGCTTATATAGGAATTTTAGCCAAGATAACATTTATTAAATGTTAAGTATCAAAACACTACACTGATTTTTTTTTTTTTGGAGAAACCAATTTCACTACTAGTCAATTTTGGAGGTATAAAATACTTTTTAAATTTTTAACAAGCCCTTTGAGAAATTCTCAAAGGCCTGGGCCAAACAATTAAAATAGTATACATAAAGTATATTGTTGTTAGAGATGTCACTCACTAGCCCCTACCCGAAAGATTAAGCCTTAACATGGTATTAGATCTGGGTTGTGGTTAAGGTTCATGACTTTTGAGCTTTTCTATCCGCATTTTTCTGGGGTTCAATTTTATTATGGCCATACTTATAACCAATGTAATACATCCAAACACAGCTCCCTTCACCAGCCAGACTAGATATCTAGAATTTAAAGTTTAGTAAACATTTGCAGGTAGCTCAACAATAAAAGTGGATAGGCTCTCTATCACTCTAAAATGGTATTAGAATGTATGCTAGGTCTATTATTTGGCCACTTGCATTTGTCCATGTTCCAAATGTTTTTTTCTTGATCACACATAGATTGAAAGTATAACCAACATGATGTTTTTAAGTTTTGAGCAGTTCTCATCTAAGCCTAAATCTGCAAGTACATTGAGTTTATAAATTTATAAGTTCTTAAAATTGTATTGACGTTTCATTTATTATATTTGATATAATGTATAACATACTCTTAATATATAAGTAAATGTTGACTATAAGATTATATTTCTGTTTTATTATCTATCTAAAATTTATTATGCATTTTCATGAAAATGTTAATTTTATCAAATTTTTATTTTATAAAAAGTTGTGAAATAGATTAAGAATCCGACATATAACTCATTATATACGCTTTCTACTTGATTTAGTATTTTGGTCCTTACAACAGACTTTGGTTCTCTTGGTTCTTTCTTAGGTTGGAGCTTCCGGATCTGCCTCATGGAGCCAGTCCTATTCTGTCTTGAATTTGAAATTGTATATTAGCAGCACAGATGTTGGTCATCATCCTGGTTGGAGTGCAATGAATGTTATGAGCTGAAGTTGGGAAATTTACTCATGGATGTGCATATATTTGGCCAGAAACAATTCACAACATTATTTTGCTTAGAGATGCATGGATGAAATGAGATTCCTGCTTTCCAAATGTTCTTGAGTTATCAACATAGAGCTAAAGCACAACTGAAGGGGAAGGAAGCATTGGTTTCAACCAAGCATGATTTGTATCTTCAAGCCAAAATATTTTTATATTATTGTGAATTTTAGTGTTTGTAAATCCCTGTCTAGGTAAATCGAGAGTTGTATTATATCATTTAATTAGTTTGGTTTTTTTTTGTCAAAAATTCAATAGGAGCATTATTAGTGTCCTCTAAAGTGTTTGACTATATTTTCTTATCAACATCAAATAAATGGCACAAAAATGAAGATAGAATTGCTGATTACTTTTATATTTGCAAGTTAAACCTCTGAACAAACTTCATCGCACGTTTGGAAAACCTCCATGATAAATGCTACGTAAAGCTGAACCTATCATCCTTAATCATGAAGTCTTGAAAATTTCGAAGTTATAGATGCTGGATTGAATCATTTGTAGTTGAAATTTCAACTGCTCAAATCTTCACCATCCAGATATATTTTATACTTCAAGACTTACTGATATTCACCTAGTCTTCAATTTAGTATCCAAGTTAAACAAATATGATCTTCCTGTTTTCCCTGTTTAACTTTTAATTTATGTAAAAGAATATCCTAATTAAACTTGTAATAATAAAATTCAATGTATTTGTCTGCAATATTTTTCTTAATTCCTTTAAAATTACAAATTGCATGAATTTACTTTGCACGTTGAGTCGGGGCTGTTAGTTTTAAGAAAATTAACAAACGACAAAAGAAAATGACAGCATTGAAGTTTTTATCTGATGTGGCTATAACACTCTTTAGTTTTTTATACTGAAGTGGGAATATAATAGATATACAAAATAGTTAATGATAAAAAAATAAAATTAATCCACTTCTATTTTACTTGGTACATACTCTTCTCATTGGGATTTCTCATGTTGAATAGCACATTCTCAAATCATTTTATTTATTCCACCGATACAATGACAGTTTACAACATTTCAATTCAATCTTTTACTCAGAACAACAAATGCTTCTACAAGTTTTATTATCCCCCCTCCCCCCAAAATTCTCCTACCCTTCAATGTTTATCTTCAATACAAAGCTTTCCCAGTGTCCAGATAACATGACTTTCATCTATTTTTGGGTCAAAATACGGAAATGGGCAAAAATGAAGTCAAATTGCAGGCCAAAGCAGAAGTGCAAATGCAAAATGGCACTTCTTATTTACAATTGTGAATTAATCTGTTTATTTTAAGGTCCCTTGCATACCTTTCAGCTGGGGTAATCAGAAAGAGTTATTTGCAACTGGGAATTATCAGGCTCAGCTGAATACTGTCTGATGAATGCCCTTCTCCACCAAATCTCAAATGCCTTCTGTATATTTGGACAATCATCTCCTTTATTAAGAAATCTATCAAACCAATTCAGTAACACGGTCTGTTGCTGGAGTAAAGGAAGTGTCAATATAGTTTGGCTTAGTCCATCCTCAACCAATTTCCTATCAACGGTTCTAGAAGCTCTCCTCATCCATCCAAAATCTTCATACAGAGCTTCTAGCCATGTTGACAACAAGGAAAATCTTATTTCTTTTGGCACCAGTATGTGTCCCCTTCCAATGCCAATGCACAATTGTGCTGTGATTCTACTGATCTCATGGCGGTAAACTGTTGGAACCTTGGAGTGAAGGGTAGCAAGTTCTTTCTGCTCAGCCCATATCTCCACAAATTCCTCACCCATCTTTTTGCCAATCAAAATGTCAACAATCCACTGAATATTGTCCGCTTCACGAGTTATGTCGCTCATTACAACCGCCCGATCCGGCCTCTCATCGCCGTTAGTTGCTTCAGAAAGGCAAAGGAGAAGAGAGCTGATGCACTTGTGGCAAAGATGATAAAGTGTGTCTTTGGAAACATCAAGTCTGCTGCTGTCATTAGGTGCATTCTCTTTAAGCAATCTAGATAACAGAGCTTTCATTTCCCTACGAGCTTTGTCGTCTTTTGCTTGCAGAACACCACTTATTAGGTTCAAGAAGATGTCATCAGCTCTGTCAGCAGTAGATGGATCCGATGATACTCTATGAAGAACTTCAGTTGCAGAGTCATGAATCTGCAGATGTTCTAGCTGAGATATCACTTCCTCCTGTTCATCCTCGGTCCATGGAATAGATTCCAAATATTCTAGGCATGACACAACCCCAAGATCAAACATGATAGCTGCTGATACCTACAAAATAAGGTAAGTAAAAATACGACCATAAGAAACCAACTTCAGTCAAGAAAAAAAAAATGTACCGAGCAATGAACTTCAAGGAAACGCTAAAGTGGGGTTATATTCAATAGTGTATGAATTTTCCTCCACAAGCACGTTGCACAAGTCATTAGTTTCTCCAAAAACTTATTTTCAACTCATGTATAAAAGAAATTAAATATCCATTCCTTCTTACTTCTCTCAGCTTATTATAAGTGTTCAAGGAGAGGTTTCCTTCAAAAGTACCCTTATTTCATTAAGCTTCCAAAAGTGATAAATTCACATAAATAAACCCAGGTTGAATCAATATGTGGGAAAATACTCACTAAAGAAAAAAAAACAAAGCAATATGAATTAAACTTTACTCATGGGCATAGTTTAGCAATGTGGGATGTGAAAATGAAAGCAAATGGGAGTGTCATGGCTTAAACATTCTTTCTTTTAACTTCCCCAAAAGCTGATTTTAATTATATAAGCTAATTATGTAAACTAGATTATTTTTTCTTCTTTCTTTTTTTATTTCTTTATCTAAATGTTTGTCCAAACTGAACTTAATTAAATTATATACTCTAACAAGCTTAATTAAAGTGAGAGACTTTACAGCATACCTTGAGCAAGCTCAAAACTTTAGGAACCCCATCGCCCATGGAACGCAACCTGCCCTTGAGATCCTCGCAGTGCATCAAAACCACAGCTTCCACATACACTTCCACGTCGTCGCAGTCGCTGATCTCCACCGAGTGCGACACCGCGCCGTCGCAGCGAAGCTTCTCCGCGAAGAACCGGCTCTTGTCGGCCAGAACGCTCTTCCGGACCTCCATCGACACCCTCAGGCCGTCCCGCCCGACCACCGTGAGCCGGACGTCGCCCCCCTCGCGCAAGGCGGGCTCGCGGAGGAGCTTGGAGAGCCGATCTTGCGCCTTCCGGCGCTTGTCGTCGGAGAATTTGTGCTCCTCCGACATCATGTCGAAGAGGGTTTGCGTGTGCGAGTGAGTCTGAGAGAGAGTCTGACTCGGGCGAGTTGATGAGGGTGGAGGTGAGAAGGTTCTAGAAGGGGAAAAGGAGAGCGTTGGGTCAGGTATGAAACCCTGCTTTATCATCGTTGACACTTCTCTCGATTTCAAACCACTTTCTCCACCCATTCTTCAATTCTCTCCCTCAATTCTCTGCTCCAATTTACCTACTTTCAACCACAAAAACTCACAATTTGAAACTGCAAATCCAATTTTTGCCTCAAATTCTCACTCACAAACTCACACTTGCAAGTGTTGCAGAGGAAAAGGAGAGAGAAAGAGAATCCAAGACTGTGTGCAACTCCAGAGTTTTTCAGAACATTTCTTTATCAATTAAACATTATTTTGATACCACTTTTATAAAGATCATTTCTTTGAAATTGAAACAATAAAAAAATTGTTCAAGTTCCTCTTTTTAATTTTAAAAAATCCATTTTTTTTATGATTAGAAAAGACATTATTAGTGGCATGTGCACATACCTGCCCTACCTTTCTACAACTTCAAATACATTCATGCTCTCACTTACCAACAAAACCCTCTTTTGCTTTTATTCAATTCTCTCTTTTTTTATTATTATTCACAAAAGTAGTTGAATAAGCACACACTAAATTTGAAAACAATCTTTGGTAGTTAGAATCATAATTTAATTAGTATCTCATCATTAGGAAATAATGACATTTATGTAATTTTACATCTAATTATAATTTGTCTTATTCTCCATTATCTTATTTATTAATATGATGCAATTTTGAAATGAATTTCCTTTATTTGAATGTATATATTTTCTTCATTGTAATGATGCAGGATAAAGAATAACAATACATTGAAAATCCTGCACATCTGGAAAAAATAATTTTATTATTGAAAAGAACAACTTTAAAAGTGTATCTGACAAATTATAATTATAAACATTATCTTCTAATATTCAATTTTCAAAATAATTATTAAATGTGAGATTCATCTATATAACACTTGTTATATACAGCTGGTAGAAGCTATGCCCTACACTTTTTTGGGTAAGAACATTCAATTATCTACATATTTACTACCTATGGATATAATCATCTCAACAAAAATTTATTATCTGATCTAATAAAATAGATTATTTTTGGATTATTTTTGCAATTTTTTTACTAGATATAATTTAGTAAAACTTATTTTTATTGAGTTGAATTGAGTCAATAAATTCAGAACCTTTGAATTTAGTTCCTTTTTAGGGTTCATATATATTATAATGAATAAGTAGTAGAAGTTTTGTATCTTCTATTCAATCTTCATCTCTGGTATTTTACTTTATTAAAAAACTAAAAAAGATGAAAAGCAAGCACAGATCCATTAGCAATAAAGTGAAACAGAAAAGAAAGAGTTATGTTTTTTTATATTTGATGAGTATGTAGGAATAATGGAAGACATAATTGCGTACGTTATAAATAAGAAATAAAGGGTTGTATAATTGAGAATTGGAATACATAACACTCAAAAGTTTTGTACACAATTCCTACTTTGGAGGTAGTTGCCAACTTTTATTTATTCCTAGGCTTTAAATTTCACTTAACATTCGAATCAATTTTTAAATTCAAATTAACCTTTTCTTTCTGTTAAAGAGTATACTAACTTATTTAACATTTATTTTTAAAAATAATTAAAAATAAAATTCACTTCAAATTTAATAGGTACCACTACAAGAAAATCATCAAATAAAAACTAATGGTTAGAGATCAAAATAATTAGTTACAATAATAACTAAATTAGAGAACACTTTAGAAACAAAAAAAATAATTTTTAAATTAGTTTCTATTATTATTAAATAGTTTTTAAATTGATATCTAATTAGTTACCAAAGTTTTAACTACCAATTATTTACTTTCTAA
>Ga0123341_1000307_pt1 | contig 27330 bp, 18 predicted proteins | sample Turbeapinknodule_FD_89959 | JGI IMG/M metagenome (GOLD analysis project Ga0123341, IMG submission 89959) | Root nodule microbial communities of legume samples collected from Mexico - Turtle bean Mexico pink nodule | ecosystem: Host-associated > Plants > Roots > Nodule | place: Mexico: Nepantla...
AGAAAATCCAATTTCAATAGTAATACTTCCTGTTTCAAAATTTCTTTGAATGTTTTAAATTAATCTGTACAAAGATTCACAATTATTTCTTTTAGTGTACTATATATGACTAATATGAGTACTAAATTTTATTTTAAAATAAAAAGATAAACCTTTTTGTTTTAGTAATCTCTTTTTTGTAAGAAATTGTAATATTTTCACGTGTAATTGTTTGAAAATTTCAGAATTTTTAATTCTTTTTTATTTTCCTTCTACTTTAGATTTCAACTCATGAACTTTTATTCAAGAGAAAAGTTTATTCCTATTGTGTCATTTTATAATTACTATTTTTATTTCCCTTCTATAATAGTAACTTTTATCTTCTTTTAATTGCTTACATAAATTAAATTAATTGAGTGCAATTTGATTGGCAGGAATAGTTGTTTTATTATTCATTTATTCTCATGTTAGTTATTGTGCACACATAGCATTATATTTGGAAAGTGATTAATTGAGTATAATTTATACATTAATTAAAGTTGAGAATTAAAAAATAGGAACTAAAATAAATCATTATATTATGAGAACATTCTTTAGTCATTAATAAATTACATTTAATGGTTAAAAAATGAACTGTTTTGGAAATATAGGGTCTAACTTCTTGCAGCTGAGTAAAAGGGTTGAATCTAATCGTACCTTGTTTCATGGAGGGATCCACTTGAATGTACTTGTTCTGAATTAAGCACAGAATAATTGCCTTTAGTTTTTCCTTTTACAAGCACAACGAGTAGGAAACTAATTAAGGAAACCAATTTTAGATTTATGTAACAATTTATTTTAATGTTTTTGTTTAATTTCTCAATAACATTGCTTGTTTTTTTTTATTTCTTTCAATTTTTTATATTTTTTTTATAAAATACTATAATTTTAAGGGAATGAGAAAGTGTATCGGTCTGGGTCCGATAATTCCTACAATTCCAGTATGGGATGTCGACCGATCGTTATAAGGGAATGAGAAAGTGTATCAGTCTAGGTCCGACAATTCCCACAATTCTAGTATTGGATGCTCACCGGTCCATATAAGGGAATGAGAAAGTGTATCGGTTTGGATCCGACAATTCCCATAATTCCAGTATCAGATGACGACTTGTGGGAATGCGTTAAGATAAAAATGATAATTAGCACAAGCTAAATCATATGAAGAATTAAGTAATACGTTCTTAATCACAATTATGCATGCTAATCACGATTCAATAATAAATAGTAAGTATCCATCACAAGTATAAATAGACATACACAGACAAAACAAATGTATGTTATTATTATATCATTAATTGTACCTACCTGAATACTAAATACTCACCTCAGCGTAAGATAATTGTACTGGTGAGGGTCGTACAACAAATGTAACGTCTCAAACCCCATCATTGGGTCGACCGAATATAGTCAAAACCCACGTCCGATGGACCGACCAATAACTCAAACCCAATTACGCTCAACTAGGTCAACAAAGCTAATTCGTGATTAAGAGATAGGTAATGCAACCCTAATCACGATCCAACCCCTTAAATTGGCTCAATAAGGAAAGCCCACCAAAGGTAATATAAATAACACATATTCCAAAAAGCAGGTACATCATTATCTACAGTACCCTGACAACCGAATGCCGAACCTTTTTACTGACTTGAGCGTCGGAGTGTCTTCTGCAAATACCTCCATTTAGGAATCATCAGGAAATAGGAAGCCGAGGACAAAAAGGAACAAGGGAGGTAGCCAAAAAAAGTACAACCGTCCGATAGGAAAGAATAAGGCGAATTTTCTCAATGATTCTTTAGGTCTCAACCCTTGACCGAGAACAATAACCTTTTACATATATATGTTCGATTGAGAGCTAAAATTCGAACGTTTAAAAATACAAGAAAAAACGTGTATAAAAAAATCAATTATTATTAGTGTCTCCAACTCGTTGTAAAAATAACACACAAAATTAATGTATAACTAACACATAACTCCAATTTTAATTATTTTAATTACATATTAGGCAGATAAGCATAGGAATAACCCCAAAGCACAAAAAAATTGGATGAGATTGAAATTAATTTTACATTTTAAGGAAGATTTGATTAACATTTTTACTTTTACGGATGAAATGTAAGTGTCCAACACTTGGAAGCACGGAAATTGTCATCTACCTACCCGTGTACAAGTGTTAAGACGCGTAGAAAAAATAAAATAAAAAAAAAGTTGCAAAACCCACGCACGGGAACTTCATTGACCCCAGTGGCAGTTGTTTTGTGGGTGCCTTGCTACCTCCGCCCCCGCCTCAGTGCCACTTCTTGTTTCTTATAAATCAATCGCAGGGATTTGAACGCTTCCAATGTTCGTTCCGTAATGCATTTCTCGCAGATGCTATATTTTTGCAGTGGAAGCAAATACTGAGTCAATAACCACTGCATTGGATTGCATTGCATTGCATTTCTCCTTCCCCAATTTGATTTCATTTGATTCGATTTGAATCTTCCCAGCAAACACAGGTTCATGCTGTTCCAATTGCCACTTCACTCTCAATTACTGTAATCTGTTTTTTCCATTCAGTTGCGAATTGCAATGAATTCGTTTCTTCCCCTTTTCAGAATCAGCAATGTGGAAGCTCAAGTTTGCGGAGGGAGGAAGTCCATGGCTTCGCTCGCTCAACAATCACGTCGGAAGACAGGTCTGGGAGTTCGACCCTAAGCTCGGATCACCGCAAGATCTCCTCGAGATTGAGAAAGCTCGCCAGAATTTCCACGATAATCGCTTTACCAACAAACACAGCTCTGATCTACTCATGCGCTTGCAGGTCTCTCTTCTCCTTCGTTCAATTTCTCTCTCACAATACCTCTGCATGCGCTTCTTCATTTTAATAATTTGTTAAACTTATCCCATTGGATTTTATTTCGTATCATTTTTTACTCATTTACTATGCTGTCAAACTTGTTTCATTTCTCGTATAAACTCTTTTCACTGTTTAAGTGTTTTAAAACCATCTTTCTTCCGTCTAAAACAACGTAGTTTGCAAGAGAGAACCCAATTCAGGAAGTCTTACCCAAAGTCGGGGTTGAAGATATTCAGGATGTGACCGAAGAGGTTGTGACTAAAACTTTAAGAAGGGCTGTAACTTTCCATTCAACTCTCCAGTGTCATGACGGACACTGGCCGGGAGATTATGGAGGTCCCATGTTTCTGATGCCTGGCTTGGTAAGTCATGTGTTCAACACTTCATCTTATTTGTCAATTACCAATATTCTGGACAACACTTAGCCATTGCCTACTACATTTTCTGTTTTCATTTGGTTTGGTATTTAGACTTTTTTTCTTCTGTCCCCGTTGATAACCATGATGAGATCCCTATACTCTGTGGGGTACACAATTAAACAGGTGATTACTCTGTCAATTACTGGGGCACTCAATGCAGTCTTAACTGAAGAGCATAAAAAGGAAATATGTCGTTACCTCTATAACCATCAAGTAAGGACTTCACATCATTTTGCCCCTTAATCTATGAGCTTCTCCCTGTAGTTCTCCTAATTTTAAATGTAACTGCAGAATAAGGATGGTGGATGGGGTTTGCATATTGAAGGTCCAAGCACCATGTTTGGCTCTGTCTTGAGTTATGTTACTCTGAGATTGCTTGGTGAGGGTCCTAATGATGGACAGGGGGAGATGGAGAAGGCACGTGACTGGATTCTAGGGCATGGCGGTGCTACGTTAATTACGTCATGGGGGAAGATGTGGCTTTCAGTTAAGATGTTAACCTTATTATGATGATAGATTTGTTGTTGTGGTGTATTTATGTCTAAATTTTTTGTGGGATAGGTACTTGGAGTGTACGAATGGTCTGGAAATAATCCCCTGCCCCCTGAGATATGGCTCCTTCCATACATTCTGCCATTTCATCCAGGTTCTTGCTCTTTATTCCATTTGCATATGCTTTAATTTGTTCACAGAGAAGACACATTGGGGAAATCTACAAAAAGGAAATGTGACAAAAATATTTACGGGGTAGGAACAACCAGCCACTTAACTGGTTAACAATGTTAATATGAACTGTTTCTAAAACTAGCAATGCTTTTGTCAATAATCCCTACAAATGTATTAGTGTGTTCTGATCAATAAGACTAACCTTTGTCTCTTTGTCAAATTATTCCACCTCCCGCCCCCCTAATGTGGTCAAGTTAAGAGGAATGAATATTTTATAGAATAATAATGGCTGTAGAATCCTGCCAAATTAATTGAAAAACCTGAGTTTGTTGTTATAGAAATAAGTTTAGTTTGGGTTGAACACGCTCTCTTAAATTTGTATAGAAGATTTATTATCCAATGTTTATACTGGAAATTTTGTTTTGTTGTTCAGTCTCTCAGAGACCTTTCGTGGTCTAGTTCTGCTGTATGAATTTTAGTTTTGGAAGAAAAAAGAAAGCTATTGCACAAATAATAATATTCAGCGATAAAGAACCTACATACTATGCTAGAAATTTAATGTAAAACTGTTCATATGCATTCACCTAAAGCTTAAGTTTATGGAGTTGTTGGTTGGTTCCTGGCATGGCATTGTCTGAAGTCCGCTCCTTGCCATCTTCATTCTTCTTATAAAAGGTGGAGCTTTGGCACAAGGTAGGTGGGCCTGTGCACTATCCATGCTTTCAAGTCCAAAAGCACTCTTGCATGAGGGCATGCATTGAGATGTAATGTAAAATCATTTATATGCCTGCCTTCACCTCAAAGCTTAAGTTGGTTCTTGGCATATTGTATCCGGATTTTTTCAAAGAAAGCATTTGTTCATGATTTCTTGTCGTATATTGTGTTCCTGAGAAAAACTTGATATTCATGAATTTTTGTGAAATGCTTTCATTATTAAATTGGTTGTTTTCTGTCATCTTGAACATAGTTTGATGTTCCATTCATTCTTTTGTAAGCTTGGAAATAAATAATTTTTTTTCTTACAGGAAAGATGTGGTGTCACTGCCGGATGGTCTATTTGCCAATGTCCTACTTATATGGAAAGAGGTTTGTTGGCCCAATCACACCGACAATATTATCTTTGAGAAAAGAGCTTTATACTGTACCATATCATGATATTGACTGGGATCAAGCTCGCAATTTGTGTGCAAAGGTTAGTGAAACTGCTAAACTGGGTCTTTGAAATTATTGTACAATTGTTTCACTAGCTTTTTTAATTTGAGGCCCACAATAGAATATCCTTGATCTAATCATACTAATCATTGCATCGAAAGTAGCATTCGGACATTACCCCTCTCTCTTTGGCTTCTTTTTCTGCTGGAACCATATGTCAGGTTTCCTGTTCATTTGATGCTGGAACTTGCCTGAGCATTAAGTATTACTTTTATGTCATCACCATCACCAAATCTTGTCATAATAATGTCAATCATGATGTTACTATTACTACATTCTACTTCTTTTGTCACTTCATAACCAATTTGTTTCTAGAATTCTATTTTATCACAATGCCAACCATATCCTAAGGACAAACTTTGCTCCCTCTATAACCCCTTGCTATGGGCTATCTTATCCAGTGTCAATAATGATTTTTATATCTTTGGGGATGAACCATTTGTACTTGAAAGTTGGGCAATGATGTGCTAAATGGGTTAGCAATAATTGAACTCTTTATCACTACTTGGTTATGGGTGAAGTTACATGAATGGTTTTATTTCTCTACAAATAAATTTTGGCATTTGATATCTCTAACTTCCACCTACCAATTTAATAGTGCTGTAGATAAGAATTAGAGATGGATTGACTTTGCTCTTGTGCAGGAAGACTTGTACTATCCTCACCCACTCGTGCAGGATATTCTTTGGGGATCTCTACACAAGTTCCTTGAGCCAATTCTGATGCATTGGCCTGGCAAAAAGTTAAGGGAAAAGGCTATTACTTCAACAATGGAACATATACATTATGAAGATGAGAATACACGATACATTTGCATAGGTCCTGTAAATAAGGTAATTGTTGAAAGGAGTCAGGCAGCTAGGGCCTCCCTTCAAAATGTTGATTGTTCTTTAAATTTCCAGCTGTTAGTAGGAGCGTGAGAATACTGACATTCTAATAAACTATTCGTAGTTTTCTTCTGCTGGGATGACCATTTATGTCCTCTACCTCAATTTATTTTCATTGCGTTCCCTTCCATTCTCCACTTATAAAGATTAATTTATATTTCCATCTAAACCAGTAAATGCTTAGGAATACTAACTACCTAGTTATTATTATTCTTAATGGTTATTATTCAGGTGTTAAATATGCTTTGCTGCTGGGTGGAAGATCCAAATTCTGAGGCCTTCAAGTTGCATCTTCCAAGAATTTATGATTATCTATGGATTGCTGAAGATGGAATGAAAATGCAGGTGAACATATAAATCAACTTATTTTCCCCTTGTCAAAATGATTAAGTGATTTTTTTATTCTATTGGACATATTCACAGATGATTGGGAATAATATAGACATCCTATACTATAATGCTGTCTCCTTATAATGTAATATGTGGAACCAATGTTACTGCAGAAATGAGCTTTTCTTAATGTCATATGTTAGAGTCTATTAAAACAGAGTTACAAGTTTAACTTTTAACCATTTTTTTGTTGCAGGGCTACAATGGAAGTCAACTATGGGATACTGCTTTTGCTGTCCAAGCTATTATTTCAACTAACCTCATTGAAGAATTTGGTCCAACTATAAGAAAAGCCCATACCTATATTAAGAACTCACAGGTGTTCTTTTGAATTTATCTTTATAAGTCGCATTGATTTGCCCTTGTTGATAAGAATTTTTCTCATTTGAAAGGTTTTAGAAGATTGTCCAGGTGATCTTAATAAATGGTATCGTCACATTTCAAAAGGTGCTTGGCCTTTTTCAACTGCAGATCATGGATGGCCAATTTCTGATTGCACAGCTGAAGGACTGAAAGTAATTATTAATAAAAACAAGTTAGACTTTCTTATTTGATTCTTCTCTCTTTATTCATGTGTTTTTTTTCAGGCTGTTCTATCATTATCCAAAATTGCACCAGAAGTAGTTGGTGAGCCATTGGAGGTGAAGCGATTATATGATTCAGTAAATGTCATTCTCTCACTACAGGTAGCTAAACTTATCATGATTCGAACCAGATAATCTGAATAGTTTGAGAAAGTATACCATGTATATCATTTTATGCTATTACTTGTTACTATTGGTTCCTTTCATATTTATTAGGAGTGTCAAATTGTATGGATCGGATAAAAGAAATTTTATTAATCCATTTTGATCCATTAAAAATCTGATGCATTTAATAAAAAATCTAATTCAATCCATCTATTAACAATGTTTTCATGGATGAGTTTCCAATCCATCCATAAATGTAATATTTAAAAAAGATTAAAATTATATTTTAATAAGATTCAAAAATAAACTTTTTTAAAACAAAATTTAAAAAATGGTTTTGAAAACTTCTTAGAAAGGTAAATTTAAGATTTAGTTATGAGAAAATTGGTTGGATTAATTAAGAATTGATAGGAGGATCCATTGAATTTTGATGAATAATGGATGGATCATTACTTGTCCACAAAATAAAATGGATGGATTTGATCCAATCAATCTTTTTTTTTTATATTTTTATAATGGATGGATTAAATGGATTGGTTTGCCACCCCTAATACTTATGATGTTAATATCAATAAGATTACTAAGTTTTTCACTGATCTTTTAAAGTCCCTGACCATGTAATATTTTGCTGCAAATTGTTTCTTATATTGCTTAACTATTAATTTTGAAAATGAAATGCATTTTTTCTCTAAAACATTGATGAAGCTTCAGTTGTAACATAATTTGAAACAGCAAAAGGGCTAGATGTGGATTAGCTAACCGGTTATGATAGTAGTCTTTTGTTAAACTTATTCCTGATATATAATGCCTAAGTTTCAGAAATATTATTTTTTCTAGTAAAAACCCACTAGGGTACAGTGGTGTGTGTACATATGTACTTTCTCATTCATTTCCACAAGCCTAAACGTATGGTGAGATGCTATTAGCCTTTGGTTTGAGAATGAACTAAACTTAGTTTCCATTGCTTTGATGAGAGCTTTCGCTATCATTTACATAGCTGCTCACCATTTTGACTAATAATTTGGATGGAGTTTATATGTGTATATTTGCCTTTGTAAGTTGTAACATCTGTTCATGCATTGAGTCCAGTGAATTGATTCTTTTAGCTTGGTCATTTGGTCAATTTTATTACTACTTGAGTTATGATATATACAAGAATGTAGTAGAAGAGATAAACATGAATTTATTTTTTATATATATTTTATGTGTTTGTTTTCAGTTTTTAATTATTCACACACATTATTTTAGCTTGGTGATTTGACCAATTTTAGTATTACTATATATACAAGAGGTGAAATTGAGTTAATTTTTTACATATATTTACTGTATTTATTTTCAGTTTTTGAAATTCAAAAGCATTTTCCCTATCTTTGCAGAACGAAGATGGTGGTTTTGCAACATATGAGCTTAAACGATCTTATAATTGGTTGGAGGTACTCCTCTATCATCATTTAACCTATTCTCATTAGATTTTAGTATATCTTCTTCGAAATGTGAAAATTGTGATGGCAGGCTATGCATGTTTATCTTCCTATACAAGAATAACAATATCCATCTTTCTTGTTTTAAAGCTTCTAATTTAGAGGCAGTGTTCCTTGAGTTCCCTTTGTATGTTATGAAATATGTTACCTTGTAGATAAATTTCAATTATAATATATTATCCTTTAATTTTACTAAAAGTTTACCGGTATTCTCCTTTCTATACAAATGAATTATGATTGAAAATTGGAAATAAACAGCTAGATTACTTTAAAATTGTTGTTAGTAGGTTATTAAGGGTACTACTAAAAGTTGTTAGAAGATTCTAGAGAGCTCTATGTAATTATTACTTTAGGTGTTAAGAGTTTTCTATATATAGAGACTGATGTACTATTTCAAATCAATCAATTGCATACAAATTTTCTTTCTTTCAGATTAATCCTTCCAAGTAAAATCGTATAACTTAGTATCACGACTGCATTTTTTCAATTCATTTTGTCAGGTTGTAAAGCACAATTTTGGATTGATGCTATGAAAGAAAATACAAGTTAAATAATAGTTTATGAACAAACCTTTTTCTGGTTTCACTGGATTTACCCTTAGGTTTCAGAATTATGGCTCAATAACTGGTCCTGAGAATTTGGGTGGTTGTTTTTTGGATTAATTTTAATATATAAGCTCAAAATGTTGATATTGGTAATGCTTTCTCCGTTGTCAGTTAATCAATCCTGCTGAAACATTTGGTGACATCGTTATTGATTATCCGTAAGCTATCAAATTCTTGTTAAATATCAGTTTTTGCATTCCTCCTCCACCATTTTAATTTTTTATTTTAACTTTTTGATGGCTCCTTATGTTCTCTGTAGTTATGTGGAATGCTCATCAGCAGCAATTCAAGCTTTGGCATCATTTAGGAAATTATATCCCGGACATCGCCGAGAAGAAATACAACGTTGTATAGAGAAAGCTGCTGCCTTCATTGAAAAAATACAAACTTCAGATGGTTCATGGTATGCTCCTCCCATTTGGGAATTTTCTATTCATATTGTGTATAGTGGTGAAGTGTGTTTTTTGGGGTATGCATACATCTCATATTTGGTATACTCTTTTTTTTCCTGTCTGCTTCTATTTCTGCATGGATTTGTTTTGAACTTTCTTTGTTAAGTTTATCTCTAATCACTCAAACTGCTAAATAGGTATGGTTCTTGGGGTGTTTGCTTCACTTATGGTGCTTGGTTTGGTATAAAAGGATTGATTGCTGCTGGAAAGACTTTCAGTAATTGCTCAAGCATCAGGAAAGCTTGTGAATTTCTGCTGTCCAAGCAGCTGCCTTCCGGTGGCTGGGGAGAGAGTTATCTGTCCTGTCAAAATAAGGTCAACTTTGTTGTTTCTAATGTCAATATCAGTTTTTTTTTTCACTCTGCTCAATGGCAAGCACCAACTAGTCAATATTTCTATGACCATTGTCTTGTGGTTAAATGATTTTATAGGATACAATCAAAATATTAGAATATTATTTATGATATTTAGTTTATAGTTTAATTCCCTAAAATGAGATGATGACACTTGCAGGACCATCATTTAGTTGTTGGTATATTTTTAGGCTGTATAAATGTACCCTTCTTATCTATGAATCAATGAATGAAGAATATTGCCGACCAAAACAAATTGAATGAAGAATATCAATGTTTACGCTTTATAGCTTTAATGGTAGAATTTTAGGGTATTTTCCATAGACAGTTATTTGCTTCCTATCAAGTGGCGTTTTTATCAGCTTACTCAGCTCTCAAATTCACTACCATTAATAAAGCTATAAAGAAGATAAACCTAAACATTAACATCTCTCTTTCATAGGTAAGAAAGGTGCATCTATGTAGCCTAAAACATACGTATTTTGATTTTATTTTTCACACCTATTTTATTTTCACTCATATTCAGCTCTTTCTCTTTCTTTTCGCTTTCCTTCTCTTTATTTCTTTCCTCTCTACTAAACGTAGTATAAGTGGTTAATAAAGTGTTGATATTTTGTTTGGGTCCCCGAGATGAAAAGTAGAGAAAGAGAGAGAACTGCAAAAACAAGGAGAGAAGAGAAATAATAACAAACAGAGCAAGAGATATTAGAAATTCCACAACCTCAAGGGTTTCCCTCTAAAACCAAATTTTGGTTCTGCTATTGATCATGGCAGAATGAATTTCATAACAGCGGGTATCGAATTCAACTTCCCAAGTGATGCCCGTAGTTTACTAACTCACTCCCTATGTCCCAATTAACTCGATTCCTACAGTACCTTTGGATGTCCGTGCCAACTGTTGGCATGGGTGGCATCAAATGCGTTCTGGGTAGTTAACTGTACAATGAAATTAATAGCATTAGTGGATTCAGAATTTCACAATTTGTTTTAAACACCGAGGGAAATGCAGTACTATCTCAATTTCTGTGTAAAACATAAATTTCATATATTTGTCCTTAGAGAAGTGGAATGTAGTAGTTACCTGTAAAATAATATAAAAGGAAAACGCACTTCAAGAAGATGAAATAATGAACATAATTATTACAGGTGGTTGTAGAAATGTACTTTGCATCAAGATTTTAAATTAACACCGAGCTGGATACTTTTTGCAATTTAATTGATGAGATTTCTTGAGTAATCTTTCTAGCAATTTGTCTTTGTTCAGGTGTATTCAAATCTAGAAGGCAACAGGTCTCATGCGGTAAACACTGGGTGGGCTATGTTGGCTCTTATTGATGCTGGACAGGTATGATGCAAAGTTTACCACTTTTGTAATGCAGCCATTGATGAGTTTGTTGCATAGCTCCCATTTTTCAATTATAGTAGGACAATTAATCATTAGTTTTAGAAAGGACGATTCTGCTTTTTAGTTAAGTAGTTTAGAGACAGCTACAAGGGTTGTGCTGGGTGTAAGGTTGCTGCCCTGTACAGGTTTGAATCTTGGAAATAGCATCTCTGCTGGCTAGGGTTAGGCTGCTTACATCTACTCTCCCCAGACCTAATTAGGTGGAAGACTCTTGTACTCATCCACCCTTTAAGCTTAGATATAGATATGCACATGGCTGAATAAATTTATAATATAATATAATTAATCGTACTAATATTGTCATATAATATTATATATCATGTTAATATGCTATTTAGTTTTTCATTCTTTATTTCCTTTCTGTGATGTGTGATAACAGCTTGATTGGAGCTTAAAGATAATGTATAAGAATGATCAGCTATCTTCCTCTACCTTCAGTTGGTAGTTGATGTGCTTATAATTATGTACATGCCAAATGTGATGTCAAAACTCAATCGTGCCTCATTGCTTGTTGGTGGAGGGAGGCAAAGTTTAGGGAGAGGGCTAGGTGGCTAGGTCCAATACCGTTGTTTTTTTAGTTGAAACATAGAAAAATATGAAGACACTTGCTAAGTATCACGAGTAACCAGAAAAATATATTTAATATTTATTAAAAGACATATGATAGGGATAGGGTGTCTAGCGAGGTATTGTGGAATGGCCAAGAGAAGAAAGGAGTGCATGTTTGGTTATGTTAGAGAAATAAAGGATATGCATGAGCATGAGGTGAGAAGATCTCAGACAACAAGGTGCAGGACCGGTCCCGATATTTTGTGAACTCATGACAAAATAATAAATAAAAGACTTCCATGTATATCAATTTTAATTTTAATATGTAAACATGTAAAAAAATTAAAATATGAAACTTAACCTCTCTTTTTTTTAAAAAAAAAAATAACAACCCTACGCATACAAAATTTGATTCTCTATAATAAAGGTACTTTCTTCAATAAAATCATTTTTTTTCAAATGACAAAGCTAATAATTTTTTAGGTCCATTCCATTTATGAGTCCATTACCAAAACACCTTTAGACTATCCTCAGATCCGGCCTGCAAGGTAGATAGTTATATGAGCTGAAAAGGGGAGAGTGCAAAGGAAAACGAGCCTCCTATGAAAAAGGAAATTCTGGATAATACTTCTCATATCATTCAAGATTGCCATACATGGATATATGTACGAAAAGTAATTACCAGCAATTGCAGCAGAAAGGTGAGAGAAGAAAAATAACATATTCGTAATAAACTTATGAAAGCTCATTAATGGGAATCTCTGACAGATTGCGGAACCCGGTGCATAGCTCATCCTTTTAGTGCACAAAGTCCTCCTACCCAAAGGGGTGTTTGGTGTTACGCTTGGACCAATAAGAGCTGGGCCAATGTTGCTATCATGGAGGGTGAGCCATATAGCAGGTTTTTCCGTAGTAAGAGTAAGAAGGAGTATATGAAATATAAATTTAGCAAGAGGCACATTAATCCTAGCTTACAAGTGAAATTGGAGGTCATACAAGATGAAGATGTAAATCATAAGATTCAAGCAATGTTGTAGGTGAAGTGGGTTTCTAAATTCTATCCTAATCGAATAATTGAACGTTTGACATTTTCCCAAATAATTGGATACTTTGTCAATGCATTCTGCTTTACATACTTATACCTGACCCTTCCATATTGTGCCGGAGAAGTAGTAAATAAAAATGATGTCAAGATTGTACTTATATTGTTCTACTGCTTTGTTAATAATGAAACAGGCCAAGAGAGATCCGACTCCACTGCACCGGGCAGCTGCATACTTGATAAATACCCAAATGGAGGACGGTGACTTTCCCCAACAGGTATGAAGGTTTACTTTGTTTTTATTTATTATTTACACACACTGTGTATTGTTTACATAAAGTGTTTAAATGTGTAAAGTAAGCGAGTGAGAAAGTAAGCATGCATCTACTCCTGATTTAAAGTTATTTAAAATTCAAGTGATTTTAATTGAAATCAATAGTAGATGATGCATATTTTTTTATTCACTTTAAGAAAAAAATGTATAGTTGACTTCGTCAGGTGTTTAAACAATTTTGATCTTACTTTATCATGATGATTTCAGGAAATAATGGGAGTGTTCAACAAGAATTGCATGATCTCATACTCGGCATACAGAAACATATTCCCCATTTGGGCGTTGGGAGAATATCGATCCCATGTATTACAAGCCCGTTAATATCGACTTAATTAGGTGTTGTCCCAATTATTTCGATCTGTAGACACTAAAAGAAAAAATAATAAATAATATTATTGTTTCGACCTATTTTTCTTTTATTTCCATGTCTCTCTTGAAATGCTTGTAACTAACGAGTTCAATTATAGCTAAAAAAAGAAAGCAGAGCAAACTGGTGGAGAATGCCTGTAAGTTTTTTCTATTACTCACTGTTAAACGCCTCTCATTAAAAGTTGTTGATGGTGGGTTATAGGCCAATCCACCTCCAAACCAGCTCAAACCCTTTTAACTTGTGAGTTAAGTGAGTTGGGTACAGTTTGACCTACATTAAAAAAAAATGTATTTTTTCCAACCCAACCCGACTCAAACCTATGGTGAGCAGAGTTGGCTCATGTGTTTTCATATTGAAAATACTTATTGTAGATATTTAGAATCGTGTTAGAAATTTCTTTCAGAATTCGTGATCTAAGTATATTATCGAGAAAGGTCCATATAAAAATATATTAAGTGCAGATTTTCAACATTGTGAAATATGCATTCCTAAAGCGACAATTTACATTGTGGATTCAATAATGTATTGTATCATGGGAGAGTGTTTTAGATTGCAAAATCTAGAAGAAGAAAAAACTCACTTCTGATTAATAACCAAGAACATCAAGTTCATAAGGTAATGGAAAACTATTTCAAAACACATACTTCAAAGGTATGCAAAAATACTTACAAAACAATTATTCTCGTACTAATAAGGCATACTCTCGTACTCGTAAGGCCTCTAACTGAAATTTTTCTTCTTTCCATGGAACCAAAGAGAGTCATGCCTTTAAGCTTCATGATTTGGAGTACAATTTTTATATTATATTTTGGATTGCTCAATTCAGAGTTCACAAAATTACAAATGTTATATTCTAGATTTTGTAATCTGAAAAATTTCTGGATTTTACCATCCAAAATTGAAAATAAAAATAAAAATAATGAATTTAGAAGAGTATTTTTAGGATTTACAGAATTATAGGGGTGCAGGAAAAAATTATGGGGTGTATAAAGAAATTCCCTAGGGTTCTTCTAAGGCAGAAATTCGAATTGATGGGCAGGGCGCGAAATTTGAAGTAGTGAGACAAAAATGAATTAGTAATTGAAAGGACAAGGAGATAAAGAGAATTTTAAAGAGAATTGCAGTAACAAAAATTGAATTTCCTTCTGTATTTCACTTTTTCTCTATCATCTCTGATAGTAAAATAGAAATGAGCATGAGCGTGCCTTCTTCTTCATCTTCTCCTTCTCTGTCGGCGTGCGGGGGACAGATTTTGCCCAACCCGAGGTGAATTTGGAGATTCGCTCCGATTTGAAATTTGAATAATATCTCAAGTATCCTTATGGAATGCTGATCTGAAGCGAAGGAGAGGAAGATGAAGAAGGGACAGGGTGGTGGTGGCGGCGGTGGTGGTGGTTTGGAGCTGAAGCAGAGAATAGTGTGTGCGCTGAACAAGGTGGGGGATCGCGACACCCAGCAAATTGGAACGGAGGAGCTAGATCGTGTGGCGCAGGGTTTGAGGCCTGAAGGGATATGGCCGTTCCTGTCTTGCATTCTGGAGACGGAGTGGGAGCAGAAGGCTTCCATAAGAAAGGAGTGCGTGAGGCTGATGGGAACCTTGGCCACTCACTACGACATCCTCCTCCTTCCGCACCTTCCCAAGATGGTCGCCAGCATCGTTAAGCGCCTCAGGGACCCTGACTCTGTCGTCAGAGATGTCTGCGTCAACACCGTTGCTCTTCTCGCCTCCAAGTTGGGCCTCGCCCTCTCCCACAAGGACAAGGTCTTTCTCCTTCTCGTCAGACCCATTTTCGAGGCTCTCGGCGAACAGAACCGGCATGTTCAGTCCGCCTCTGCTCTCTGCCTCGCCCGTATCATTCACAACACCCGCCATCCTCCTCTTTCGCTCCTCCACAAGTTGCTTCTCAGGACTCTCAAGTTTCTTAAAAACCCTCATTTCATGGCTAAACCTGCGCTCCTTGACCTCACCAAGACCCTTATCCAGGTTTCCTTTCCTTTTACCTTCATTCATTCATATACACCATAATATCCGCATTCAATATTTGCATTCAACTTCTCTACTGAAATTCTTGTTGGAGATCCTACATTTGACTAGAAATAAGGATATTTGATTCTTTATCATTGTGAATCTCACTGTGGTTTTATGAAGTTGAGTTAAGTTTAGAATTTAGGTTTGAAGTCTACTTCTTAACAACTCTACTTCTGATAACAAAACTCTACCATAAGCTCTTAAAGCAATTACAGGGTGCACCATCGCCACTAGGATATTTCAGCCTAACGAGTCATCTCAGTTTTGACTCTAGGTTTCAAGTTACCACTAATTACTCACATTACCAAATAAACACCTAAGAAATTGTATCTAAATTTTATCCCACCAGATTGCCTGCAAAATTACAAGCTTTTTTCATTTTTCAGGCTGGGGGTGCTCCAACCCAAAATATTCTCTCCGCTGCTATTGGCAGTATCCAAGACGCTCTAAAGCACAGTGACTGGACGACACGCAAAGCCGCGTCTGTGGCACTGGCAGAAATTGCTCTGGGCGGTGCTTCTTTCTTGGGATGTTTCAGGGCTTCCTGTGTTCAGTCCCTTGAGTCGTGTCGATTTGACAAGGTGCTTTTCTAATTTTTTGACATTCATCTTTCTTGTGACTCATTCATTACGTTCTTATTCATCCTTGGTTGTATTATAGGTAAAACCAGTTAGAGATGCCGTTTTGCAAGCGCTAAAGTATTGGACAAGTCTTCCGGCCCCCGATACTCCCGACCCTTCTGAAACTGGATCCTCCTTAAAAGGTTTACCTATGGTGTCTCTTCCTTGGACAACAATACTTGATATTTTATGTCTGCAAAATAGACACCATTTTTCTACTTCTTCGCACCCAATTTCTTTTGCTCACCTTGGCATCATCATTATCTATATTGTGAAATTGTGATGCGCCCTTCTGATAGTTATCCTTCTATTCATCGACATGCTTTCCATTGCTTCTGGTTTATGTTTTGTTCTGCTCATGCTTTTCACAGAAAACATCTTCCGAGGTGACTCCTCTGATCTTAGCAGTGCGACTGAATCCAGAAAGAAAGATGTCAGGCTCCAAAAAGTTAATATGAAATCAACTATGGGAAGGATTCCTTTGTCTGTTAAAAATACATGTCAAAGTTATACCAGGGACCCTCACCATAAACCTGATGATTGGCATGTTGAAGTAGCACTCCCCAGACCCCAGTCTGCGGTGGAATTCCAGAATGAAGAATCAGAGAGTTGTTCTGCCAGTAAGCCATTGGAAACAATGAGTGCCGACGTTACAAGCATGCAAGATGTTGGTTATGAATATGTGCCTATGGATGACAAGCAGGAGTGTTCATCTGTCTCTAATCTTGCAACCGATAACTTTGAGACCAAGTTTTTATCCGCTTCTCATGACTGCTTTATAAATAGTGGAGTACAGAAGCCAATTGCAAGAAGCCAACGGTATAGTGAAGAAATAAGTTCTGATGAACAAGTTTACTCGGTAAAGAGGCAACACCCTAGTAGTTCTGATTCTACAGTCACAGAGCCAAGTGGCCAAACTACACATGAATGCTGTATGCAAATGGCAAATGAAATGATTTGTATTCAGAATCAACTTTCAGATATTGAAATCAAACAAGCTAACATGATGCACCAATTACAGGTATTATAGATACGTATACTCACAGCACGTGATTCTAAATTCTTTGCTCTGGTGTTGCTAGTCATTTTCCTTTATCCGATGGTTTCTTGAGCATAGGCTTCGTTGTTTTTTAACAGTGTTTAACTGGTGCCTAAGTTAGTTTTGCATGTTTCTCTTACTCGTATACCAATAACGAAGGCAATGAACTGAACCCTGCGTAAAGAATATGAATTCTGTAACTTCTGGCACACACAAATAGGCATACTATTGTTCTACTGGACTTTTTGTATTTTTTGTCATGCATCACACAGTATATGGAACACCTTTTATTTAGCATACTGTCAAATCTTTTTCAGATGTTTACAACTGGCATAATGGATGCCCTTTCAACAATCCAGTCAAGAATGACAGGCTTAGAGAATGTCTTTGATAAATTAAGTAGAGAATCTTTTCAAGGAGGAAGGCATTCTTATTCTGAAACCTCCAAATTAGGGAGGCAGAGTGAAAATGTTGCCTCTCCCAGGTTCTCCATCTGCACTCCAAGGCCCTCTGTAGAAATTAATAATAAGCAATCAGGCACTATGTCAGTTAAAAATTCTGAAAGCTGGGAGAAAAAGACAATTTCAAGAAGCCAACCCTGGATTCATTCTGAAGATAGTTCAGATATGTGGAAAAGTTATAAGGTCAAGCCTACCAGAAAAGGTACAGAGAAGGATGTTTTGAACATCTCAGCGAAGGATACAATAAGAATGGGCTTGGTAAAAAATGATGGTATCTTCTCGGCTACCAGAACAACCAATGCCAGAAATGGCTCTTCTGAGAGTAACAGCAACTGCTGGAAGCATGTAAAACGTCTTGTATGTGAAGGGGATCTAAATACTGCATATATGGAAGCTTTGTGTTTTAATGATGAGCTTATTCTCGTTGAGCTTCTGAATACTACTGGTCCAGTTGTCGAAAGTTTATCAGTGAAGACAATCAATGCTCTTCTTAGCATTTTAGCATCACATCTTCTGGAAGGAAAATTATTTAGTATGGTAATCCCCTGGATTCAACAGGCAAGTTCACTCACTCTTATTATGTATTGCACATCGATCTATTATTATCATTTTGAATTCTGCGCTCCTTTCATTAAGTTGCATCCTTGGAATAAATGACTGTATCTTTAAAATCTATACAGATCTCAGTGTTCTTTTGATGGTTATTTATGCTTTTTATGCCATGTGAAAAAATGTTGATGGTAAAAGTGGGGCACTTCTGTCTTTGAATTTATATGCTGTTTACTACTCTGTGCTACCAAGTAACTTTGTGAAATCTGAACATTTATGGTAATCTTATTTTAGATTGTTGAAATGAGTACTATCCATGGACCAAATTGCATTGCTATCTCTATTGAAACCAAGGAACAACTTTTATCGGCAATTCAGGAGGCCTTGAACCTGAGCATTTTCAGTCATTCAGAAAGAAGGCGTGCTGCTGAATTAGCAATGAAATTACATCATGTATGGGGGAAGACAGCTGAACATTGATATTTGTGTAGCTGACCAAAAATCATCAATGTAGCCATTTTCTGTTGGGGCTCGGATGTCGTCCCTGGTTGAACTCAGCCAGTTCTTGTATGTATTTCGTTAAAGAGTTGGGTTTGGCGAATAATCTGCAAGTATTTCTGGAATTATTGATTTGTGGAGTGTTGTTTTTTTTCTTTCTTTTGGATTGGTAGCTATTTGTACTCTGATCGGAGTAAGAGTATTCCATCGTTCAGAATGGATGTCATTATGTTCATTTTTTTAGTGCTCATTGTAGACTTTTTTGCAGTTCATTAATACCGAAATCGCTAAACACTAAACATAAATATTATTTTCAAATGCCTGCCACTCTAGATTAAAAAAGAAAGAAAGTAAGGAAAAAGATACTTGATAACTTTATTCTGCTTACTGCTTTCCTTCGGTTCAGGAAGAGTAAAAAAGAAAAGAAAAAAAAATTAGAGAGTAAGGTTGATTAGATTAAAAGAAGAGTAAGTGAGAATACTAATAGAACGAAAATTCTGTAGTAGATTTGATTAGGGTAATAGAATAAATTTGGATGTATATAAATACATTTAAAAAGTAATTTAATGTAAAACTAAATTTTTGAAAATTAAAAGAAAACATTGTTATAAATTTTTAATATATAAAACGTTATGTTTAAAAACAATATATTAAAATAAATGATTTTACATGATAATAACATAATCAATTGTCATAAATATTATATTATATTATATTATATTATATTTATGTATACATAAAAAAATTAGTTTGTCTTGGAGGGTCAACATTTTTCATCCCTTAAAATCCTCAATCCAAGAGGACACGGAAATAATGTTGAAGTTAGTTTTGGAGGGTCTATGTGAACTATTTTCCTCCTACGTTTTAAATGAATCCCAAAACAATAAAATTTAACCTGAAATTTGTTATTCTCCTCTCATTTTCTGAACACTAGTTAAAAGTTATTGACAGGAGATTTTAGCAAGATTGTCATTGATTTTTATGATCTTGAAGAAAGAATTAGTCTTCTAATTCAAACTCAATCAATGCTATGGGATGAATATGGATACAGTCGAGCATATTCCTTCCACTAAAATTACAAAACTCCAACATATTTTTTGATAATTTTTTAAATCAAGAACAGTTGCTTCTTGTGGATTATGCCCCAGGGATTAATATATTATAATGTCTTGATCTAAAGTGGTAATCAAGCTGAAAGAGATGAATGCATTTGTGTACTGAGAAGGAAATTAACTTGAAATTTAGTATTGTTGTAAAGTATGGTTAGTGTTACCTAGAAGGTTGTCCAGAAAAGACTAATTGAATATCACAATCACAGTTTCACCGATTTATTTTATATGCTGCACCCAAACAGTTGAAATATAAATTGTAAACTATATTACACATGTAGGAGTTGAATGATATGTAGTGCAGAAACAAAGTAATTGGAAAGCACTCAAATTGATGCAAGGAAAGTTAAGGTTTTGGGTCCTCAGCCTTAACCATACCATACAATACTTGGCGACGATACTCTCCCAAAGCCCATATGGGAAAGATGTTTCGATAAGATGAGTAGTTCAGGGTACAGTTCCTCATGAACACTCCTGTGATCTCCTGTCAAAATACAAAATAATACACATTCATGATCGATTATTACATCTTATGATCTGTTTCTTTTTCTGTGTATGAAATGCTGAAATCAATTTACCTGCTGTGGGAAATCTCCATCTTCCATTTGTGAATTGATAAGTAACTTTATTCCACGGTGTATGGGTGTGGGATCTATCTCTGCCTGTTTTTTCAGAAAAACATTCACAATCAGCACACTAACATACGCTATAAAAATCTAGTAACACTTTATTACTAACCTGTCCTGCACGGATAAGGGACAATAGAGCCCACGAAGTTTGAACTAAGTTTGCACGGTTGCCTTCTAGGTTTGTATAAACCTAAATGACAGAGAAAATGTATAATTCTTAATTATACTCCAACTAGTTTATTTTATTATGTGGGCATACACAATGAAAGCTAAATGGATGATGACCTTGTTTTGGCTGGACAAATAACTCTCTCCCCATCCACCATTAGGAAGCTGCTTTGACAACAAAAATTGACAAGCCTTGCGTAGGGAAGGACTGTTATGGTAGTTCCTTCCAGAGGCTCTTAGTCCCTCTACACCAAACCAAGTACCATACGTGTAGCAAATACCCCAACAACCGTACCTGTTCAGTTCAAGTGCATCACTAGATTACCAGAGTTGAAGACACAAATTAAGTACACACACAACACAACACAACGTAATATGCAATACCATGAGCCATCAGGATTTTGCTTGTTTTCAAGGAAATGGATTGCTTTGGAAATACAGCTATCTATTTCCTTTCTTCTGTGCTTTGGGTATAGCTTTCTGAAGAGAGCCAGGCCTTGCACTGCTGATCCAGTGCATTCCACATACCTATTACACATCAGGGAACATAGTAAGTTAATTAGTAAGTGCAAAGCACCATCAGGTTTGTTTAGGAATTCATTGTCACATATTGTAATCTTACTCCATCTCAATGAGAGTGTCTTCAAAGAATTCAGTTGGATTGAATTTCTGCACCACAGTTAACATAAGATGCAAGTCGTGACTTAGTTAAAGGCAAAATCTGGCATTGATTACTGTATTTTCTTACCTCTAACCAACGATAGGCTCTTTGAGGTTCCCAAGCAGGGAAACCGCCATTACTGCTCTGTAGAGAGAGGATGACATTAACAGCATCAAAAAATCGCTGTGTATCCATTTTTTCCCCAACTAGATCAGCTGGCATTTCTGACAGAAGCAGTGCAGCCTGTGCATATACAAATATATATATGTATGATAAGATAAGAAAGAAAGAAAGTATGTTATGTTGATGTTGATGTTGATGTCTAAGGGATTGATTTTGATGAATCTTGCCTTGAGTCCTTCTCCTGTGCAGTCGGAGACTTGCCAACCTTGATCATGCATTGAGAATGTCCAGCTTCCTTTGGATATGTGTCTGTACATTGCTTTGAAGTCACCAGATGGGTTTTCAGCAACCTTTAAATAAAGGAAAATGTTACTTCAAAATTGTTTCATTCTACTACAAAGTTGTTGTTCTTTCCAATTCTAATCTTGTGCATGATTATCAATGTATCATCACTCCTCAAGTTACTACCTGTGAAGCCTTCACGAACTCGTGCGCTTTCCGAAGTGTAGGCCAATACTCTTCACTCACATCACAACTAAGTATTGCTTGAATAGCAAATGCAGCATCCCACATTTGGCTCCCAAAACTCTGCAGTGCTAAATTCAGTTACATTCTTCAACAGCTTCACTCATTTAGAATATTCACTTCTTCATCCACCCAGTGGTCATAAGAATATAAATATTTGATAACATTAAAATAGTCAAATGTTTTTTAAAAAATCTTCCACTTTCTTTTAACATTTGTTAACGGTGAAAGGAGCGTGCAAGGAAAAACGCAGTTGTAGATACAAAATGTGGGTAATTTAGAAGAATAGAAACGCATTACTTTGACAAATAAAATAATTAATTTTAAGGAAATTAAGAAGTTTCACTTAAAAGAGTCTCACTTTTATGAAAATAGAAAGTGATGTTTATAGACAGATTGTTAGTTAATAATATAAAAGAGTGCATTAATGTTTTATGAAAATAACTTACACACACTTATTTGTAATTTTTATTAAATGTGTGATTTTATTTATTTAAAAAAAATAAAAATTAATAAAAATAAATAGTAATTGTTATACCGATTATTATGTCCTTCAATTTTTTAGAATTAACTAATTGAGACAGTTTTGACCAATTAATCAAACCAGCAATATCCTCTGATTTTAATAACTATCATATTTACTATGAAGCCATTTGATTTAGATTTTAGAGAAGAGTCAAAACACTAAATTAATAAAGTATGCATATTAACGATATGTTACAAGCACACCACTAACTAAATTAATACTCCTTGTTATATATAACACAATAAAATATATATTCAATCAACACAAATTGAACAAAAGATTCCTCAATCTTTCAACTACTCTTCCTGTCTCTTGAAAATAGTTTTGTATTGAGCACCCTTAATTATCACATGTATTAAAAACAATAACAAATACTCTGTTTCTTTTTGTAGGAATTTTCTTTTTAAAAAAATCTTTGTTTTTATTTAAGTGCTGTTTCCGAAGTTTAGAGAAAGTGATATTAAAAAAAACATTATTTTGAATGAAAAGTATGAACAGAAGCACAGAAAAAAGGATAATGGTACCTGGATTTTCAAGCCGTCTTCTGCGAGCCAGAAGTAATCAGGGATTCGGGCTAAATGAAGTTTGTATGCCTCTGAGTTAGGGTCCTCAACCCAACGCGCAATCAAGCACAACACCTGTACTTAATTTCCATTAAGGAACCTAAGCAAGTAATTAATTAATCAATTATTTGTAATAATTAATTTACCTTCTCTACACTTCCAATGCAAAGGTATCTACTGTTCTCATCCTCGTAACGTACATGCTCAATTGCTATTTCTAATGCCTTCTCTCTCACCATAGAAAAGGGCCACCAATTCACCAAACGCTCTCCCACATGATGAAGAAATCCCCATAACATGTCTTGGATCACAGGATGTGGATAGTACAGGTCCTCCTAAATATCATTCATACACTTGCGTACTTTTAGTTACTTTTTTTTTTTATATATAAAATTTTATTATGAAACTTAAAATCTTAGTTCTTATCTCAGTAAATAACAACAATAATATGATTTTTATTGACCTTAGCAACAGTGTTCCGGGCTTTATTCCAGTTGATTGCTTCATAAGGCTCATTATAGAGTTCTTCTCTCAGTGATCTGATTAAGGCAGTGATGGGACCTACGAACCTCTTCCCATATAAGTATGACATGGGCATGTAAACCAAGCGACAGTAGCTCAACATTTTCCCTGCATGTTTAATTAATCATTTTACAATTATCTAACTCATACAACTTTTCTTCACACTTCCATTGTAAATTATGCATGTCTCAGTGACTAACCTGGATGAATGGGGAAGGCTTTGGGCAGAAGCCAAAACTCCGGTGGAAGTGGATTACAGCCAGACCATTCATAGACACCCAGAACCTATACACAAAAACAATATTACGTGAGTGACTCCACTCAAATGTGAAAATCAATGAATACATTATTCATCCATTGATTACCGTGACCCAGAACTTTCCCCATGAGGGAATACCCACTAAACCACCATGGTCCAGGATCCACTTTCTTCCTCTGTACATTGCCTGCTCCATGCCATCTTCAACCCCTTCACCAAGTATCCTCAAGGCAATGTAGCTCAGCGCTGATCCAAACATCGTACTATGACCCTCTATATGGAATCCCCAACCCCCATCTTCATTCTGAAAGGCAATCAGAGATGGATGTTATTCAGGCTAAAAAAAATGCAGAAGGTGATGAATTAATATACCTGATGGTTATACAGATATCGGATTATTTCCTTCTTGTGTTCAGGACCTAAAACAGCATCAAGGGAACCTGTGATGTATAATGCCATCACCAACGGTTGAAGGAAAAACAAAGGCCCAGCTGATTCTGCCGGCCAGTGCCCGTCACTGCCTTGAATGGATGAATAAAAACTCACTGCTCTTCTGATTGTTGTAATCACTGCTTCCGTCGTAACATTTTCTCCATCTCTCACTTTCACTGCTGCTGGAATCACCCCACACTCGTTCTCTTTTCTCAGCTGCATATTACTCAAAACTCATAATTCCACACTATCAATATTACTTTTTTTTGCATGCCTTTCAATTTACAAACAACAATTATAAATCTACTTTCTTTGGAACGTAAATTCAACGAATTCCAAACATACTTTTGATAGTTAGATATAAAGATATAACAACTATTTCATGATATTAAATTAATTGTTACACTTTGAATTTTGTTTTATCGATGTTATGATTTGATGTGGATCTTTCTAAGAACTGTACGAGTCTTTGTATTTGCTCAGGCGTGAAGTGGTTTTTTCTTCTCTGCTGTAAAAGCAGGATACGATACGATACCTGCATTCTGAGGAAGAGATCTGCGCTTTGTTTGATGGAAAATCGGTTTAGTGTGAATTGGTGTCGTAGCCTTTCAACCTCTTCTCGTTCTTCAACACTTCCTGCGTTTGGATCAAACACCCAATGTTGACGCCCCACATTGTTATTCACCGATATCACTCCTTTTCCTCCTTCTCCTATCTTCAACTTCCACATCTTACCAATTCTTTTCCTATTCCCACCTCCCAAACCAGAAACTACATGCACTTATATATCATCACAACTCTTGCTTTTCACACACTTCAAAACTAGCCTTATCAATAATGATAAGACAGGTGGAAATTTCCAGTTCTAGCAATTTATTAACTAACTGTCCTCTTGTTCCCAATATAATATATGCCTTCTAATTTAGCTGTATATGCATGTATCATATGCCTACTTCTTTAACACTTTCAATTCATACAATTCCAAACAATACACCTTACCATTACAACTAAATCAGATTTTATTAAAGAATAATGACGGCACCAAAGATGGATCTATGTTCCCCAACAGGTTCTGTAGCGTAATTTGCATCACAGAAAGCTTGTGGGAGAGACCAAAGATAGAGGAATAAGATGAAGACCATGTAAAAGTCTTCTTTTAAGATATCAAACAATCTGTTTCATAGTAGTTTAGTGAGATTCTGAGAGTCGAAATAGTATATTGAAGAACACCTACAATAAACTATACATAGTTTTATTAGGAAGGAATAAAACCTTCTTTTCATACTTTTGAATTCGACCATGTGAGAACAAATGGACTTAGCTTCCAACATATTAGATCAATGTAAAAGATCTCAAATATATTTGTTTTGGATTAAAATAAAGGAATCATTTTAAAACGTGAAACATTTATTCCTAAAAAAATAATCAAGGTCAACTAACTGCATAAGACAGAAGACAGAATTAAATTTTGATTGATAATCGTTTAAATAAAAGTGAAAAAACTACTTGCTATTATTATTATATCATCAACATAAACTAACAAATAAACAATATTAATTTGATATTGATAAACAAAATAGAAAGATCATATTTGTTGGGTTTAAAATCATATTGAACAAGGTCTCATAATTCAACCTAAAGAAGTTTAAGATGATAATTGTAAACAGTTTGAGACAAAAAAAAAAAGAAAAATTATGTGAACTTTGCCAATACAACATACTTTAAAAAAAAGAAACATTTTTCTTATTGAAAAAACAATATTACATTCTTGAAAAATTATTTTCATTACATAAACATTAGGATGAACTAGTCTAGCATGCAAAATAAATTGAATATTGTTATTATTTTGACAGAAATTGACAGAAAAACAATATTTTGCAAGTGAAAGAGGTTAAGCCACAAGGTAGCAACGGTATAGAGACCATATGAGTCAACATCTTCTTCAGCAAACACTTTATTAGTTACTATAAAATCTCTTTATTTCTAGTTAAAGTGAGATCTTTAACACACTTTTTTACACGTTGAGACGGTCAACTTGTGTGTGGAACTATATATTTATGAGTGGTTTGAGAGCGATCCGACACTAAATGACCAGATAAGCTCAACAAACTCGCACTAAAATATACTACGAATGACTCTAATAATATATTAAAAAGCGGACTTTAAACCTAATTAATTTTATAAAAATTGATTTATAAAATAATATTTGAACCCACTTATATATTATGAAATGTCTTTATCTCTAGTTGACATATAAATGATAATAATAATTGATGAAGAGCTAAAGAAACTTTAGAAATTTATGGAGGAGTAAAATTAGGAAGAAGTATCAAAGAAACTTTAGAAATTTATGGAGCAGAAAAATTAGGAAGAACTATTATTGAATATTATGACTTTCTATAATGAAGCTACAAACTAGAAATGAGGGGCAGTGGAGGTTTGCAATAAAGGGATGTTGTGATAGTTAGAATAAGAAAAAGGGGATATTATGAAGTGAAAGAAAAGGTGAGAGAGGACAACAGTTGGCAGGTGTGTAGTAAAAAGGTGGAGCAAAAGATTGTTAGTTATTAATTGAACAAATAAAAATATCCTTCACTAAATTTATTTGTATATCTCCTTGAGAATTAGAGTAATAATTATTGAAAACTATGATCAAACCCTGTAAACAGAAAATTTATAAAAGTGAGAAGATATAGCGGGGACACTTATTTACTTTAAAAAATATATGTGACCCATTAATGAGAATCACTGAATTAAAATTAAAAATGATATATTATTGAGATTAAAACATTTAAAAAATAAAAAATAAACATTATGTGAATATTAAATTTGTAAATACTTTCAATAAAAATACTTTGTTAAAGATTTAATAACATATTCATAATAATCATAATAATAATATATTATTA
>Ga0123341_1000308_pt1 | contig 27329 bp, 16 predicted proteins | sample Turbeapinknodule_FD_89959 | JGI IMG/M metagenome (GOLD analysis project Ga0123341, IMG submission 89959) | Root nodule microbial communities of legume samples collected from Mexico - Turtle bean Mexico pink nodule | ecosystem: Host-associated > Plants > Roots > Nodule | place: Mexico: Nepantla...
ATAATAAGAATAATAATTAGAATAATAATTAGATAAAGTATAATGATGAAGTATTAGGGTAAAACATTAACTTCATATTTGGTCATTAATGTTATTAAACAAAATATTTAATTTTTTACTTAACAGCCATCAAGTAATAATCCATAACATAGAAACGGCGAAAATTTGATCTTTAACAATCAATTAATTTAATTTTTGATGAATAAAATAAACGGAAGGTTTTACATTCATTTTGGTATTATCTACCATGTTTTAAAGAAATAAGTAAAATTATAATTATAGAAAAAAGTTATTAATTAGGAAGAATACCATCGATGTTCAAAACTGATTTAACTATTATTGAATAACAAAGAAGGTTTTTTTAAGTTCATGGAAATGTAAAAGTCAAAATTTTGTTTCTTTACTTAATCCAATAATTAATTATTATAAAATTTAATGATTAAACAATTCATGATTGAATTCAAAAGAAAAGGCATGAAGTAAATTTTTTTCCAGTTATGTAAGTAAGATTTTTGTTGTTACCATTGAAAGGAAGAAGAGAGAGAGAAAAAGGAATGATTTTGAATTCAAAAGGAATGGACAAGACAAGACAACCTGGATGCAGTTTCCACGCGTTGTGTTCCTTCTCCTACAAACCCCATTTCCTTTCCTCACCATTTTCAATGATTTCCAATTGCTAGAACAACACTTTTCCCACACCCAATTTCACTGCTTCTCAATCCCAAAGGTCAAACTTCATCATTCAATTGTACATATTCTATGCATACTTTGTGATTTGGATCCCACATCTGATTTCTTGTGTTTCACATCGAATTCTAGCTTGATTCCATGACCCTTTTGGATTCCATGCCTGTTCTGTACTTCCCATGAACCTTCTCAGTGCAGTTTTGGATTATAGTAATGACTACTGAGTGTTTCTTGTTTTTTGTTTTGGTTTGAAGTAGTGCTTGCTGTGTTTCACCAATCTGGAAATCTATCTCAAGGAGATCTTCTAGCTACTGTATCTAAGGGTTGTCTGAATAGTTGTGATTTGGTGAAACTGCTTATGAATTAGGATTAGGTAGTAATTGTCTTGTTCACAATCTCAGCTTGTCATTGCCCTCTCAGTTTATTAGTATTGGGTTTGAATAAAGGTTTGAATTGAGGTCAATTTTGTATGATGAGTCTTGTTTTTGCTGATTGGATTTGGAGTGGAGTCTTGTCATGTTCGTTTTTGGTGGCACGTTATTGCTTTTCCTATAAGAGGGTATTCTTTTGCTTTACTATGAAGATGGATGGATTTGAGATAATGATTGAAAATTTTCATTTCGTGGAGCTTTGCTTACAATTGAACTTTTCCTCTTTTTGTTGGTGGGAGTGGGGTATTTGTACTTTACTGCATTCACCTTTCAGATTTATAAGAATCTTCTACTTGTATCTCACTCCATGCGTGTGTGCTCTTACATTGCTGTGATCCCTCATATATCTTAGAGCCTTGTTTTATGTGTGGCACTTTGCTGAACTCAAAAGTTACTTGATACATTGCATACCCTTTTCCTGCTTTTGCATCTTTTTGAGCTCTGAATGAAGAAACAAGATGTGTTGCAGGGGTGTTGCAGTGAATTGGGTTGATGTACGATGCAGAGATCACGAAAAGCTCTTCTGGAAAGAAGGGCAGTAGAGAAGGCTACAAGTGGGAGGAGCTATCTGTATAAAATTTCTCTTTCGTTGGTCTTTGTTTTGTGGGGCCTGGTCTTCCTCTTCAGCTTATGGATAAGCTGTGGCTATGGTTATGGAGGTATTACTTTTGTTCTCTGCTGGCTTTGTTTTTAGCTATTGAGGCATGGCTGTGTGTGAATGAGATTCCTTCTCTACTTGGCACTGTTTTTTTCTTGCATAAATAATGGTTGCAGCAGATGGATACATGGCCTTTTTTTTACTGAGCTTCTTGTTCTTGTTTTGCATCAGTTTATCTGTGTACTCTTTGCTGGGATAGATCTAGTATATTGTAAAGAAATTATTTTTGGTATTGGAATACAGATATTGGTCACCTTTATCCCTATGTTTCCTAATAATTCCTTTGTGGTGGAAGCTTTATGCTTCCAATTTGTTTACCTGATGTGTTTTCGTTGTGTTGTTAAAGAATTTTGTTTGGGGTTATACTTTATTGGTTGTGTTTGATCAAAATGATTACTATTTTATGGAATACTCAATTCCCTCTCAGCATTTATAAAATTTAATTTTACAGAAAGTAGATAAGCATTAGTACAACACAATGTGAAAGGTGGCATATAATCTTAAACAGGAATTCTGTATTATCACAAGAGTTACAGATCTAAAAAAGCAATTTTTTTTGAACTTTTACTATCTTTTCTCCCTTTTTCCAATACAATGAAATTTTAACTATATTGATAGGGAGAAGAAGCCTTCACATTGACATGTAAGTGCTGAGTAGTTGAACAAATCTGACAATTTCATCACTGAATTTTCAAGCACTTTTCCATGCATCATAATACAAACAGAGTTCAGCTTTGTGCATTACTGCAATTTTTTCTGAATAACACCTGGGAAACCGTTTTATTTTATTGTATAATAATTGGATTCAGCATTCTAGTTGCTATAAAATATACAGAAATGTTGAACACTTTAAAGTAATGATTTCAACAAACCAAAATTCACATTCAGCTTTAATGTAATCAAAGGAAGAAGTCCAAAATTTGACTGCTGATTGCTCCAGCCCACAAAAAATTTATTCTGTCTGAGGTAACTTCCTACTGTTATTGGTGAAGAAATGTTATTGTTAATGTTTTATTACTTTTTAGTTTTGAATGCAAGAAAATCCATGCTTCTTTTTTGTTTCTTGCTCGTTTATCTAATGTACACATTTATTTCTTATTGCACTTCTATTTAAAAACCTTTTATTTTATATTGTTACATGTCCTTCATCACCTTGAATGAAAATTTTCATCTTGAGGACAAAACAAACAAACATACATGAAAAAAACAAAAGAATCCTTTTTCCTTGCATATGTATGTAGCCTGTTCTTATTTAGTCAGTTTATTGTCTATATTTAGATGGACTTGGAGAAGTTCCAGTTGGTGTATCAAATTGGCATGAAGATGAACACAACCAATGTAAAAACTCTAACTCTGGTGATGAGTATTTGACTAAAGAGACTGATGACACCTATACTCCTTCTGGGACTTTCTCCTCTGATGTTGCCAAATCCAATAGTTTTATTGTTGAGTCACTTTCCGGTGGAGAAAGTATAAACAGTGTTGTACCGGGTGACAAAGAAAATTACATTTCTCCTAAGATAGAGGAGCATGAAGTTGAGAGATCTGAATCTTCTGTGAAACTTCAAAATGATGTGCACAAGTATAATCACTTGTCTCAGGCAATGCCTCTTGGTCTTGACGAGTTCAAGAGCAGAGCAATTGGTTCTAAAATTAAGTCTGCCACTAGTCAGCATGAAAATATAATACATAGATTAGAGCCTGGTGGTTCGGAATACAATTATGCTTCAGCAGCAAAGGGAGCAAAGGTGCTATCTTCTAACAAAGAAGCCAGAGGTGCATCTGATATTCTAAGCAGAAACAAAGACAAATATCTCCGAAATCCGTGTTCTTCAGAAGAGAAATTTGTTGTTATAGAACTTTCAGAAGAAACCTTGGTAAAAACAATAGAAATAGCTAATTTTGAGCACCATTCTTCCAATTTCAAAGATTTTGAATTGCATGGCAGCTTGGTCTACCCAACAGACAGTTGGATATTCCTCGGGAACTTCACGGCCTCAAATGTGAAGCAGGCTCAAAGGTTTGTTCTTCAGGAGCAAAAATGGGTGAGGTATCTAAAATTGAACCTTCAAAGCCACTATGGTTCAGAATTCTATTGCACACTAAGCATTGTTGAAGTTTATGGGGTGGATGCCATTGAGAGAATGCTGGAGGATTTGATATATGCTCAAGATAAGCCATTTGTGTCTGGGGAAGGTAATGGGGAGAAGAGGGTAGCATCATCCCTCCTTGCTAATGCTGCCGATGCTGGTGATGTTCAACAAAATACTATCAGAGGGATCAATTCTGATCCTACTTTAGAAATCTCTTCTGAAAACAAAGAAGCTGTAATTGTGAATGGCAATGTTCCTGATCCAGTTGAAGAAATCCGTCAGCAAGTCGGCCGGATGCCTGGGGATACGGTTCTCAAGATTCTCATGCAGAAAGTTCGCTACCTAGACTTAAATTTGTCTGTTTTGGAGCAGTATATGGAGGACTTAAACTCCAGATATGTCAGTATTTTCAAAGAGTACGGCAAAGACATGGGAGAAAAAGATCTACTTCTAGAGAAGATCAAAGAAGAAATTAGGCGTTTCCTTGAAAAACAAGATGTCATGGTATGATGTAACAATGTTTTTGCCAATATCTGTCTATAATTATAAAACATCACTATGGTTTCACTTTCTGTTCACCTAAAACTAATTTGTTGTCTCTGCAGATGAAAGAAGTTAGTGATCTTGATTCTTGGAAGTCTCATATTTCTATGCAACTGGATCATGTACTCAGGGACAATGCTGTTTTAAGGTGAGAACTTGCAAGCTTTTCTTTGATTTTCCACTTTAAGTGTTTACTTCAGAAGCTTCTCCAACAGCAAAAAGTACTTTTTATTTTCATTTATTTTGAAGGTTAGTTTCAACAACTACACCAAATAACTTCTCAAAATAACCAAAGAATTGTTTTTTTCTTCTTCTGAATGTGCTTTTCTTAATTCAAAATATAAGTGTTTTTTTCATAAAGAATGATGAAACAAAGGGCCTTGTCAATGTATGAAGATTATTTCTGCTTCTGGGATCAAATCCTAACTCTAAGCACAATGTATGAAGACTATTTTTATTATTATTATTATTTTTCTCAAATAACTTTTTTGTCCCTATATAAATCATCCAATAACAATTATTGAGTTTATCTGGATATGATTATTGATTTGTTTCTCTGGTAATGCAGGTCTGAGGTTGAAAAGGTGAGGGAAAACCAAGTGTCAATGGAGAACAAGAGTGTGGTTGTGTTTTGTGTGTGTGTTATTTTTTCATTTCTTGCTATATTAGGGCTATCATTGGATATGATTATGAGCATCTATAGAGTCTTCAGTTTTGAAAGAACAGAAACCTCCAGGAAATTTTGCCTAGGGATCTCTTCCTGGTTTCTCCTATTACTCAGTTGTAGCATTATTATTTTCACATTAACTTTATCATAATCCATTTTCAAGTTAAGCTGTTGCTGCATGATTTTGCTATCTTCTGCATGATTCTTGACAATTATGTTGGTTGGAGATCTGATATCGACTAAAGATAAGAACACTTAATAGTATATAAGTAGGTGTAAATCTTGTCTTATAAACTCTGATTTTATAAGGTTGAGTTAAACTTCCTAATACTGCTGTTTCATACTCTCATTCGTTCTGGTGTAAACCATCCTTTGAAGTTTTCAAAGTGCACTTCACATTGATTATTGAAATTTGAAAAAATCCTGAAACTTGCGTTAGGAAGTTTTGTTACTTCACAAAACACCAATGAAAGACAAACAAGCCACGCCATCTAGTGCATGCTCATAAAAGATTACAAGCATTACTCTTCATCACATATATGACAACCATGTTGAACATTTCTTATGTGACAATTATTAAGTCTTCCAATTTCCTATCTTGCCAAACTTTTTGTTTATACAACCACATGTAATAAATAACAAATTCATATTAAGCTTAAACATGTGTTTATATTAGGTTAAAATTTTTTTGGAGAAAATTTGAATTTTTTTTATGACAAAATAAGTTGTTTTGACATGGAATTTCAAAATAAATTAAAATATTTTTTTTTATATTGATGTCACTTGTAATAATCATCCTATAAACAATTATCTTAAGTGTTTATTACTAAGCTAAAAGTTAAAGTTGTAGTTAGGGTCCAAAAATATTGTATTTTGACCCACTTAACTTAGTCTATAAGATAATTAATGTCAATTGCAATACTAAAGTAGTATTATCGACTTAAATTTTTTTCTTGAAAAAAGATTCTCTCGTATTAAAGTTAAATATGATTATTTTTTATCAATATTGTTGGTGTTTTTTTTATTGATATAGACTAATGTTATTTCTTAGTCTAAATTAATAAAAGTTTTCTATGTTAACATCAATGATTGAAAAAAATTGATAGAGCAACTTGAATTATATTTTTAAATGTACCATAATTTTTAGCTTAGTATGTCCTAATAAGATGTGTTATACAACAATATTATGCATCTTGGTCTAAATATTATTTGAAACAATTTTATTAATTTCTTCCATATCCATAACATGTGTCATAAAACAACTAATGATCTCACAAAATTATACAAGAATTTATACCCATGAGAAATTGCCACTCTTAATTAAAACACCACAATATATAGTAACCATCATCATCATTGGTTGAAGTGTTTTTACTAATTGGTTTAAAATCCAATTTATGATTTGATATAATATGATTAAGTTTTTATTTTATAATTCTCTTATTTACTTTATCGGTAAATTATTTCATTCATAAGAGACTAAAAGATTGAGAGATCACAAATACTCATTTACTCAAGCTGCCTAATTATTGTAAGAAAAAATTAATTACAAATTTTCAAAATTTACAAAAGTGGTCCTAGAAAACTTTTAAGAATTGGAAGTCAAACCCTTAAAAAGATATTAAAAAGAAGATAAAATTGTTAAACCATTTTCCTTGATAAATTGTATATTTTTCTCGTTTCTTTAATAGAAATTTAAAGACATATTTATATTTACAAAAAATTAGTCTATATATATATGTTGCCAACAGGTCCTTACAAATTTTGTAAATTAAAATGATTAGAAGAATGAAATGATTGATGAGAGATTTGAATATTCCTTGAAATATTCTTTTGGGTTTATTTGTCCCTTTTCCCAATTGCCTTCCCACTTAATCCCTTTCTTTGATCTTTAATTTTTGATGTAACCTTCACATATTTCATATCCATACGATGGATTTTACATACATCTTTTCCACAACCTTTGGTTTTTGTATTTTTTTTTGTTTTTTTTTTGTTTCCCATTCCTCTAGTGTATGTACCTACACAACACTTCTTCCCTTTTTTCACTTTATCTTCTCATTTTAATTCCATTCTTTTCTTTAGATTCTTATCAACTCACCCTTGTTTTGGATGTTCTTAATTTGATGCCATCTTCAATAGTTTACAAGGTGAATTGGTTGTGTAATGCCAAATCTAAAGCTTGGACCCATCATTCATACAATGACAAAGACTATAATAAATAAGACACACCATTTCAATGGCTTGAAAAATCAAAACTCCATCATAACAAGACAATTGAACCTAATGCCATTAACCAACATACCAAGAATGAATCAAGATCATAAATAAGGGTGACCCTTTGGTTTTGCTTTTGTATCTAATTCTTTTAAAGACAAAAATAGTTCTATTTAGGTATAACAATGGAAAGAAGTTAATGAATTGCATGCAAGATATTGTACTTTATGTTATCTTCCTTTGAGAAAAAACCAGTAAGGTATAAATATATCAGTTGTTCTTTAACAGATGTCTTGCAAAATACATGTTACCAAAACAACTTTAATTAGGTATGCCTACTTATATAAACTTTATCTTCTTTTTCTAAAGGAAATGTTACACTTTTTCTTATCCCACTAAAAAAAATGCATGAACTTCACATAAACTGCAAATACTGAATGAATTGTGAAGGCAAATGGAGAATATAGCAAAAGAATGAGGATATTTCATATTTGGTTCACATAATACCTTTCATGCAAGGAATATGAGATAGGGAATCAAATCAAAGCCACCCATTTCTTATATTCTCACAAGCTTTTTTAAAAAATGTACATAATATTCTCTTTTCTAAGTGGAATATTTTATAAATATAAAATGGAATTGTGAACAAAAAGAAAAGCCTTTATAAAGAACTTATTGTCCAACTCTTGGTTTCAAACCAGAACCATTTCTCACAATTGAAACCACAACACCTTCTTCCACCTTTATCTTAACAAAATTTCAATTTGTTTATATGCATTCAGCAATGATTTTTTGGTTACAAAGCATGTGCAATGAAATGATACAATGATGTCACTGAATTTCAAGAGGGTCACAGAGTGAAGAGGTTTTCTTGCTTTTTGTTCAAACATGGCTGCTGTGAATGAATGGCTAAATGGCTATTTGGAGGCCATTTTGGACGTGGGAAGCAGTGTGAGGAAGAAGAAGAAGAATGATGGTAAAGTCAAGATTGCAAAGTTTGAAGAAGAGAACAAAGATGAGAGGGTAGAAAAGCTGTTTAATCCCACCACCAAGTACTTTGTTGAAGAAGTTGTCAATAGCTTTGATGAACATGACCTTTACAGGACTTGGGTTAAGGTTTGTCTAAATTTTTGTTTTCTCTCTCTCTGCTTTAGTCACTGAAATTTTGACTGATATGCCACAAAACCAGTTTTCATTTACATGCTCTACTATTTTATAGGATTAAGATTATCCAGTTATTAGTAGATGTCAAGGGGTAAGAGTGGTTTGAATTCTCTTTGATTTTGTTATGAATCTTCCAAATTTTAAGTATATGGAAGCTACTAAGTTAGTACATTCAAGATATTGTATGTTTTGGTATTTAGTGATTTTGTTCTTGTTTATAATAAAAAAGCACACTCTGATAAGTTAAACAATAAAAGGGGTTAAAATGATCATTTATTTTGATTTTTAAACTATGTCACATTTGATTATATAAAAACAACTAGGTTCTTGAGTGAAGAAGAAGTAAGATGACAAAATGGGTTAACTTTTTGAATTTGTCAATTGCTCTGGCCCGCCAACCTGCCTTTTTTTTACTTTTGATACTTTTAAAGAGCGATCTCATATTTTTTGAATAAAAATTGATGGTGGTCAATGTTTTATATAGAACTTTATTTATATTAATTTCTTTATACATCATTTGACTCATCGAATTATGATTGATATTTACTTTATTTTGATAGATATTAAACTTTCTTTTATTAGAGTATTAAAATTTGATTTAATTTTATTTATCTTAATTATATTTTTATTGTCGAAAAATTGATATCAATTATTATAACCAAGTAACTAGATCTAAAATAAAAAAATTACAAATAAATAAAAAAATTGAAAAGTAAAGGGTCAGTCCGCCAACCCGCCGCACAACCTTGACAGGTCAGTCTGTCCCGCCCACTTTTTGATGGACCAATGGTGGGTCGGCTGATACGTTTTGCCACCCCTAAAAAGAAAGATAAATTCTATGTATATATTTTTTAGTAGAATATATATAAAAAGAAAGGGAAGGTTGATGATAAATTATATCTGAATTTCATGTGGCACAAATTTTGGATTTTTATAATAAGTGAAAGAAGATATTTACATCAGATTGGGACCACTTTTATATAAAGGGAGAAATTGTAGCTTCTGAATACATTTTGTGGGGTGGAAGATAGCAACTAGCTGATGATGTTCACCAATTGGTGCCATCATTACAACTTTTCAATACATATATAATCTAATAATAAATCTACTGATTTTTACAATAATTATTTATATTGTCTTTTTATTGATTTCTAATGTGAAATTATGTACACCATACTACATAAAATTTAAACTCTTTCTTTCATAGTCCTTTAAATTCAACCATATGCATGAATTGACAAAAAGAAAAGAGTTTGCTACTTGCAACTTGCAACTTGCAAGTATGTTATAACCTTCAAATAAATGCAGAGTTATATGAAATGTGATTTTCCAAGGAAAAATAACAGGATTTCCTCACACCAACATGAATTGAACAACCTATGTAAAATTGATTTAGCATGGTAGAGGGAAAAAGTTTTGGCATACACAGAATAGAAAATGCAGTTAATAATAAAAGTGTAGAATATAATCACTTGGTAAAGGTTGATGAAGCCATATTTTTGGGATGATGTGAGTATAGGAAGGAAGCAGCATGAATAAATTGGTAGTAAAAGTGGAAAATGGTTGGAGAGAAAAGGAAGAAGATGCAGTTTTGTGTAAGCCTAAGTGGAAGCATGAGTAATGGTGATTGATGCATGATGCAGGTAACAGCTACAAGGAATATCCGTGAACGTAGTAACAGGTTGGAGAATATGTGCTGGCGCATATGGCATCTCACTCGCAAAAAGAAACAGGTAACATAAACATGCTTTCTCATTATCACTTCAGCAAAGTGTTTGTGTGACACATGTTAGGCGTGTCTGTGCTTCATAGCTTATCGTATCGGTGTTATAGTTATGTTACTTCGAATATATGGAATAAACTATATCGGTTGGAGATCTCATCTCGACAAAAGGTAAAAACATTTCAGAATATGTAAAAACATTTCAGAATATATAAGTGAGTGCAAACCTCAACTTATAAGCTGATTTTGTAAGAACATTTCAGAACATATAAGTAGGTGTCAACCTCACCTTATAAGTCGGTTTTATAAGGTTGAGTTAGGTTTAAAGTCCACTTCTTTTAATTATATCACATTTAATTTAGCTTAGTCTAGCTTTGGAAAGTAGTTAAATCCTCTTATATGTAATATCAAACTTAAACTTAATTATTCTCAGAACAAAGGTTATTTATAATGGCTGCAGATTGCATGTGATGATGCTCAAAGGCTAGCAAGAAGGCGTCTTGATCGTGAAGAAGGGCGTAATGATGCTGCAAATGACCTTTCTGAGCTCTCAGAAGGTGAGAAAGAAAAAGGTGATGCCAGTAATAATGGGTTGGAACCTCATGTCAAGGATGATATTCCCAGAATCATGTCTGAAATGCAACTTTGGTCGGAGGATGATAACTCTAGGAACCTTTATATTGTCCTAATCAGGTATTACATACATAGTTCATTCAATCAGAAATCATTGTTAGTATGTTATTGGAAATTACACATCGACTATAAATAAAGATATTTCGTTAGTATATAAGTAGGTGTAAACTTCATTTTATAAGTCGATTTTATAAAGTTGAGTTAGGTTAAGGTCCAATTATCAGTAGTATGCTATGTATAAGTTAACAAATTTCACATACATAATGGATTCTGGTCACACAATGATATAAGACTGTTTTTGGTATTAAAATTTGTGGAGTACTTGAAATGAATGTAAAATTTTACAGAGGTTTCATGATTCTGTGTATAGTTCTAATCGTCCATTATTTTATTTTGTCCCTTCTTTGGTATGATTGAAGTTATTTGTTGTATTTGATTGCTATATATACAAATTTAGAGTTTGAAAAGTACAGAGAAATATATATTGATCTCAAATTTCATTAGTTTATGCACATGTAAGATGAATTTGATTATGTTTGTGTGGATTTAATTTAACTTTGTTGTATGTAAATTTAAATTTATGCTCAAACTTTAAAAGTACAGAGACTTATTAAATTTTTTTAAAATAGTTCAATTCAACAACTACTGCTTTAATTTAACTAAAAATTTGTGAAAAACTTTGTGTCAATGAAAAGCTGATCCAGGTAAGACATTCTTTCTTTAACTTTGTGCATTTGCCCAAATGAAAAGCTTTTACCTTTCACAATAACTTGATTCCTGTATTCATTCATTCAAGTTCATCACAAATATAACAGGAGTAAGGCATTAAAACTGACAACTTTGTAGTTATTATTTTCACAGTTTTAATGTTGTCATGTAGTATTCATGGTTTGGTACGAGGTGATAATATGGAACTTGGGAGAGATTCTGATACTGGTGGTCAGGTATCTGTTTACTTCAGCAACCAAACTTTTGTCCTATGGCTATAATATTTTTCTTTGTTAAGAACCAAACTTAGCATAATAAACTTTTGTCCTATGGCTATTACTTTGTCACCATTATTTGTTTTTGGTTCAATTTCAGGTGAAATATGTAGTGGAGCTTGCTCGTGCTCTAGCCAACACAAAAGGAGTTTACCGTGTTGATCTATTGACTAGACAAATAGCTTCACCAGGAGAAGTGGATTCCAGCTATGGAGAGCCTATTGAGATGTTGTCTTGCCCCTCTGATGGCAGTGACTGTGGGGGAGCATATATCATTCGTCTTCCTTGTGGACCTCGTGATAAGTAAGAACCACACATGAGTTTTCATTTGGGGTAAGGTCATAAAATGGAACTTGATTAGTAGAAGGTGTTGGAGTCCCACATCTGACAGTATATAAATGGGTGTAAACATCACCTCATAAACTGGTTTTATGAGATTGAGTTAGGCTTAAAATCCAGTTCTTAATAGAAGACATTGATTGATGCAGGTACATACCAAAAGAATCCCTTTGGCCTCACTTACCTGAATTTGTGGATGGTGCTCTGAGTCACATTGTGAACATGGCAAGAGTTTTGGGGGAGCAAGTGAATGATGGAAAGCCAACATGGCCTTATGTTATCCATGGTCACTATGCTGATGCTGGGGAGGTAGCAGCACACTTATCTGGTGCATTGAATGTGCCTATGGTGCTCACCGGTCACTCGTTAGGCCGGAACAAGTTTGAGCAGTTGCTGAAGCAAGGGAGGCTCTCCAGGGAGGCCATAAATGCAACCTACAAGATCATGAGGAGGATTGAGGCTGAGGAGTTTGGTGTGGATGCTGCTGAAATGGTTGTCACCAGCACAAGGCAAGAGATTGAAGAGCAATGGGGACTGTATGATGGGTTTGATCTCAAGTTGGAGAGGAAGCTTAGGGCGAGGAGAAGACGTGGAGTGAGTTGCCTAGGAAGACACATGCCAAGGATGGTGGTATGCACAATGTCACTATTTTCTTGATGGTTTTTTCTTGTCAAACAATGTTCACAGATGCTGAAGTGTGTCTTGCTTCTGAATCTTGTCACAGGTCATTCCACCAGGCATGGACTTCAGCTATGTCACAACACAAGACACAGTGGAAGGTGAAGGGGATCTCAAGTCACTCATTGGATCCAACAGAGCTCAAAGCAAAATGAACTTGCCTCCAATTTGGTCTGAGGTCTTACAATCTTCCCTACATTCACCATTTTTTCATCACAGCAATTCTTGCATCACTTTAGCACATTGCTTATAAGCACAACAAATGAACAATTCTAAATAACATTTTAAAAAGCTTCTGCATGATTCTTTTTATTGGTTGTGCATGTAAATATTGTGATTATACAAGAAATACTTGTAAAATGAGGAATTGTAACTTTTTCTCCTAAGATGAAGTGTGTTGTGCCATGCAGATAATGAGGTTTTTCACAAATCCTCACAAACCAACAATACTAGCCTTGTCTCGCCCTGACCCAAAGAAAAATGTCATGACTTTGCTCAAGGCCTTTGGGGAATGCCTGGCCCTAAGGAAGCTAGCTAACTTGGTGAGTTTTTCCCTTCTGTTTGAAAAAAAAAATGTAGATTTGGCATATGATTATCAGCATGTGATGGAGTGACATGTTTCTACTTTTATGGAAGACCCTCATACTTGGCAACAGAGATGACATAGAAGAAATGTCTAACAGCAGCTCCACTGTTCTTACCATGGTGCTCAAGCTCATTGACAAGTATGATTTGTATGGCCAAGTGGCTTACCCCAAGCATCACAAGCAATCTGAAGTTCCAGAGATATATCGTCTGGCTGCAAAGACCAAGGTGCATTCTTTGATAGACAAAGCATGGAAAAACTCAAGTTCAAAACACTTTTTGTTCTTAGTCCTATTGAAGTCATTTGTTAAATAATCAAACCAAAATGTCTTAATTGTTGTCTTGAAAGTTTATCTGACATTAACTGCCTTGTCTTTTTTGAACATTATATTTGCTAACAGTAACACATGGGGGTTTTGTCTCTTGAAGGGTGTTTTCATCAACCCTGCTCTGGTGGAACCATTTGGTCTCACACTAATAGAGGTAAACCAATAAACTAGATTAATTTTTCAGATAGCTAATAGGCTCAGTGACATTCAGCTTATGAAATATGATTCACACAATTCACTACACAGAAAATTACATTGCTTCCTTGTTCTTCCCACATTATAGGCAGCAGCTTATGGTTTACCTGTTGTTGCAACAAAAAATGGAGGGCCAGTGGATATTCTGAAGGTACACTGCAAATTATAGAATCCATTTTCTCCTATTTTTACTTTGTTTATGTTCTTTCATCATGTGTTACATATCATTGCAGGCACTCAACAATGGACTCTTGATTGATCCACATGACCAGAAAGCCATAGAAGAGGCACTCCTAAAGCTTGTTGCAGACAAAAATCTTTGGCTAGAATGCCGCAAAAACGGCCTAAAAAACATTCATCGTTTCTCATGGCCTGAACACTGCCGCAACTACCTCTCCCATGTTGAACATGGCAAGAACAGCCGCTCCACCTCACTCTTGGAAATTACACCAATTGCTGAAGAACCAATCAGTGACTCACTGAGAGATGTAGAAGACATTTCTTTCAGATTTTCCACCGAAGGAGACTCCAAGATGAATGGTGAGACGGACCCTGCAGCAAGGCAGAAGCAGATTATTGAAGCAATCATGTGCAGGGTCTCTTCCACTGCCAATTCTAACAGCAGTTACTTCCCTGGTAGGAGGCAAAGTCTTGTGGTAGTTGCTGCTGATTGCTATGACAATGATGGAAACTTAGCTAAGGCTTTTCAGACAATCATCTTGAATGTGATGAAAGTGGCGCAACCAGGCAAAATTGGTGTGGTGCTGCTTACTGGTTTAAGTTTACAAGAGACAATTGAAGCTTTTAACAGCTCCCAAGTGAACATAGAGGAATTTGATGCTGTGGTTTGCAACAGTGGAAGTGAAATGTATTTTCCATGGAAAGATTTGATGACTGATGCTGATTATGAGGCCCATGTTGAGTATGCATGGCCAGGTGAGAATATTGGCTCAACAATACCAAGGCTTGCTAGAATTGATGACCAAGAGGAGAATGACATTGTAGAGTATGGCAGTGCTTGCAGTTCAAGGTGCTTCTCCTATAGTTTGAAACCTGAAGCCATGGTAAGATGACATGTTTCTTTTCTTTTTGGAGATTCATGACTAAATATTATTTGCAAATCTCATCTTATAAACCAGTTTTATGATGTTGACTTAGCTTAAAGTCCACTTCTTAGTTCTTATATCAAAGCCATTTAAAAAGTCAATCGTAACGAGAGTTTGTTGGGCCTAGTATATGAGTGGGTGCAGATCTCATCTTATAAGGCGGTTTAAATGTTAAAATACAAGATCCAAGTGAATAGTTAAACTTTTCTTAAATGTTGTAACTTTTTGAAATTTGTGGTGAGAATTTGCAGACCCGGAAGATAGATGAGCTTCGGCAAAGGCTTCGAATGAGAGGCTTACGTTGTAACCTTGTCTACACTCATGCAGGAGTGAGGTTAAATGTGATACCACTGTTTGCTTCAAGAAAACAAGCCTTAAGGTGAGGAGCATTGTTGCCTCTTCAAATGTTCATAATTCGTAGACCCTTATGATGATGTTGTTGTTGTGTGTGCATTCAGGTATCTGTCAGTTAAGTGGGGGATTGATCTATCAAAAGTGGTTGTATTTGTGGGAGAAAAAGGAGATACAGATTATGAAGAACTCATGGGTGGCATACAGAAGACAGTTGTTCTGAGAGGGGCTGTAGAATGTGGCAGTGAAAGGCTTGTTCGAAGTGAAGACAGTTACAGAAGAGAAGATGTGTTCTTCCAAGATAGCCCCAACATTATCTATGCAGAGAAGAGCTATGAGGACTGTGATATTTCAGCAGTTCTTGAGCATCTCAAACTATCATGATCTTTGTTTTGCTCACTATTATCCCTAAACATAGAAATAACTACAATGTATACCCCTCACTTTCAATAACACATACCAAATAAATCTCTAATTTCATTTCTCACTCCAACATGCTATAGAAACTACTTATATATAAATTAAAAATATTTATGTTGGAGATCCGACATCGACTAGTAGAGATATAGGTATTTTGTTGCAAAATTCATCTTATAAATCACTTTTATAAGGTTGAGTTAGACTTATAATTCACTTCTTACTATTGTGAGTCATTTAAAACCTATTCTAACGAGAGTATGTTGACCTTAACATACCATCAGCTATTGAACCACTCATATATATAGTCTCCTTCTTACTATTGTGTGAGTCGTTTAAAACCTATTTTAATGAGAGTTTGTTGACCTTAACATACCATCAATTATCGGACCATCCATATATATATTAGCATTAAACTCAAAGTGTCATTAGTTTTATTTTAAAATTTGAGTAGGCAATAATTATTACCTTTAATTCTAGTTTTGAATGTCATTTATACTATGATTTTAAATGTAATTTATAGTACAGGTTTTATGAGAGAGAAGGTAAAATCTAAGAAGTCAATTGTTAGATTATTTAGAAAGATTGTATTCTTATTTGAAAAGTAGCAGTGAAATAAAAGTTATATTCTCTGTTCACAATATATAGTCTAATGCGGAGTTGGAGAGTCTCCGCATAAGAGGTGTGTTGGATATCTTACTTACATAATGATCCATAAAGAAGGTAAAGTTCACTTATTCATTAAAATAATGTTTAATTATTTTAGAGAGATCAAAATTAAAGAGTTTTTGTAGAGAGAACAAAGAGAACTAAATTGATGAAAAATGTTAATTAAATGTTACTAAATGAGACTATTTTTATTGGAAAAATAAAATATGATAAAACTTATTTCTAGTTTGATGACTTAACGGTATTGCGAGAAGGCGTATTTATAAGAAGTGTTGTTGACGTGATTTCAATTCTGTTATTGCTCTGCGTCGTTTCCTTCTTCACCCTAACTCCGGAAAAAAACCAGACGAAACGATCGGCGATTTGAGAAAAGCGAGCAATGATGCGTAGCTCGAGATCTAGAACGGGAAGAAGTGTGTTGAAGCTTCCTTCGCGGAACATCATCATTCTCTCTCTCGCCATCTTCGCCATTATTCCTCCCATTTTCTTCCATTTTCGCCTCCGACGCTTCCACCAGGTTCCGTTCTTCCTTCACTCGCTCTGTGCTGAACTAAATTCTTCATAAACTGCGCCGTTTTCATTTCCTATGTAATTCATTACTGTAACTGTTCCTGAGCCGCAGATTCAATTCATGAGATGCCGTTGGCTCAACGATCCTCCTCTCGTCTGCGCGCACGGTGGCGATTCCTCCAAGGCTCCTCCAAACACCGTAGCCTTCTATATCTCTCTACTTCGTTTTACGTTTTTTCATTTTATGTTATAGCTGTTAATTCTGCATTCTTCGCTCTATTACCTTCGTTTAACCTTTTTTTTTCTTCATGTTATAGTTTATAGTTTTGGATACTTCGATTAACCTTTTGCATTTCATGCTATAATTGTTAGTTTTGGTTTCTCTAAACACCGTAGCCTTCTCTCTCTCTCTTCTTTGTTTTACGTTTTTTTTTTTCATTTTATGTTATAGCTGTTAATTCTGCATTCTTCGCTTTATTTACTTCGTTTAACCTTTTTCTTTTCTTTTGATGTTATAGTTTATAGTTTTGGATACTTCGTTTAACCTTTTGCATTTCATGCTATAATTGTTAATTTCGGTTTCTTCGTTCATTAATTTGATGCTATAGTTGTTCATTTCGGATTCTTTGTTTATCATTTCTTGTCATAGTTGTTCGTTTCGGATTCTTCGTTTAAGCTTTTTTTTCTTTCTATGTCATGTTATTGTTGCTAATTTCGGATTCTTCTGATTTTTATTTTCGTTGTTTTTCATTTTTTGTTTCATGTTATGTTATGGTTTCTGATTCCGGATTCTTTTCTGCCCGCAGATGGCTTCGTATTTCCACGCTGTTCAGTCTCGCGCGGATTGCATTGAGATCGACGTTTCTCGTTCTTCGGACGGAATTCTGTTTGCTCTTCACGACAGGTACTTTTGCCTTCTTCTCAACGTCCTTAACTCTATTTCCGTACTATTATTTGTTGAAACCATTTTCTATCTCACATCTGTTGCCCATATGAAGTCATCTGCAAATTTCATGAAAATATTTGTCATTTATTTGAGGTTTTCTTGTGATAACTGGTTAGTGCACCTTAATAAAAGTACATTTCTTAACTCAGTTAGATCTACCTTGAAAAAATTAGGCTAACAGAATTGTGTTCCCTGATCTACATTTTGGTTAGGTTTCAGTTTCGTCCCTTAACATTTAGGAAGCTTCACTTTGGTCTCTTATAAAAGACCACAGTGAAACTTCTTCAGAACAACTTGTTAACTCAATTAAATGTAGTACTATCTTATTTGAAAGAATTAGGCAAAAGTAGACTTTTATTCCCTTACATTTACGTTTTAGTTTTTCTCTTTAGTTCATTTAGCTTTGATACTTATAGTGTGTCTGTTAGATTAAATTAGTCTTTTCATTCATTTTTGTACCTTTGGGCATCGATCTTGGCTAACGGGACATCTTCTCTCATAGTTTGCCACGTGTCACTAATTTGACCAAATTTGTGTGATAAATTAATGGAAGGTCAAATTTGGTTTAACAGAACAATTTTAAGGGACCAAGGTGAAACTTTTGAAATTAAATTACCAAACTGAAATTTAAAATATAGCCAAGGGACCCAGATTCTATTTTAGCCAAAAAAAATTAAAGTGTTCATTTTTTATTTTTATTTTTATTGTTTTTTAACTGATTTAAATCTTTTTGTGTGAAGAGATAGGGTTATAACCACTTTGAGATTCATTCTCACACGATGCAGGCAGGGATTTGCAGCAGTTAACTGGAAACGCTAGTATAAAAGTTGGTTACATGAGCTCAAATGAGGTGAGACTGGCAGACTTCATTTTGTGCAACCTTTTCGTAGTGCTGCCAGTGTATTGTTTTTGGGGTTTCTAGTTTTGTTTTTCTAGATGGTCCTGCTATTTTCTAAGCACCGAAGTGGACTGCATTTTAGTTGTGGGTACATGTACATACATTTTAAGAACATTTCCATCATTCTTTTTCTCCCTTACTAAGAATTCTTTGAGACACTAGAAAGGAGTAACATTGACTAAGATTGTGTTCAGTTTATTTATGTAGATAAGAGAGCTTAGTCGTTCTCACCAGTCTATCTCGAAGTTTACTGATGAAACTATACTAACAATCCAAGATGCTCTGATGGTATGTTCACGAAATTCAGTAAATGCTCTTTCTTTTCTTCCCTGTTGGCTTTCACCATATTTGGTATACATGCTTCATCTTTTATATTGTATTCTTTTTCTGCTATCAATGACAATTATCTCTAAAATGTTCTTTCCATGTTATATTTTTTTACTGTGTTTCCATTATACCTTTTTTTAGTTGACTGTAAATTCAGTACGTCGGATAGTTCTAGATGTTAAGGTTGGACCCCCATTTTATGAGAAAGAGCTTGCCAAAGATGTTCTCTCTGCTGTAAGTTAATACTTCTGTGCCTTACATGTTCATCTACTTGTGATTTTCAGTTCTTTTTTTCCTTATGATTTGTTTGAATGAGGACTGAGATAGGAAAGAAGAGTGAGGAATGATAAGAACAGGAGTTAGAGTAAAAATGGTATGATGTTTTGAGGGATAGAAATAGGAAGGAAGTGAGGTAGTTTTTTTCCGCTTGTTTGGATGAATGGAGAGAATTGATAATTATATGAAAAATATTTATTATAGTTAGAGAAATGTAATTTTTGATAGAATACTTTTTCTTGGCATAAAATTATATATTGTTTTTTTAAATAAAAAAAGTTGTAATTATAACAAATTTTAGAACATCAAAGAGTTATATTATTACATGGAAGATTTATATGTTATTTAATCTCCTTGTCTTACTCTTTCAACGGAATTGTTTGATTTCTTGGAGAAAACTTTCAAGAGTTGCTAGATTCTTCTAAACAAGTCACTCTTCCTTGTAGTGACTCTTGATCATCTTCAATCCTAATCATGTACCGGGACTAAAGGATGTTTGTGAACTTGTTGCCATGAACCCTAATCCTCTAAGCATTCATCCCTCTCCATTAAAACACTTCTGATCTGGTGGCGAGTGTCCTTAGTTTTTCTGCTTTTGTGGCCATGTAGTTTACATCTGTAATAACAATATATCTGTTTCAGGTGGAGAATACAGAGTGCAGCAACTGCGTCATATGGGCTAAAAGTGACAATGTAGCAAGGGATGTAATTAAACTCTCATCAAATATTACTGTAAGAAGCAGTTTATTTAGCTCTGTTTGCATGTCTTCTCATGTTTTGATGTTACTATTTTGTATGAAAATCTTCTGTTGTTTTTATGATAGTTTTTCATTTATTATTATTTTAGGATTTCAGTCTAAAATGGTAAGGGAACTTAAGAGCAAAAGATTGTACTTTGGGTTGTATTGGCTTGTAGACCCACTTACTTAGCATTGGAATTATGGCCGTTGCAAGTGACAATATAAACAGTGAATGATAATTAATGCTTAATAATAAGATAATGCTTCTGAGACTTGGTGTAAAAGTGGTGTGCAAATAACAGAATTCTTTATGCGAAGCATGGAATACCTTGGGCTGGTGTCAGATATCTATGCTCATTCATTGCATTTTAAGTCATTATTGGGAAAACAAAGTTATCAGGGCCCTCTATGCATTCTAATAAGTGATAGTTGCATTGCAGCACTAAAGAATATTGTAATTTTGATTCTTTAAGAGAATAGAAAATTGGACTTTAGATAGGAAGCTACCATTCATTCTTTTTGGATAAAAGAAATATTATTAGAGAAGGGGGAAGATAAGAATAGAGATTCTCCTTGGATGAACCAAAGAATCCACAGAAAAGAAAAACCGAACAGACAACTGAGCTAGTCATGAGCCGTGTCTAGACAGTCTTTACTCGAGTCTAAACGAAGGAATCTTTCCAAATACCATGAGCCGAGAACCTCCAAAAATCTAACATTAAAAACTCATGCATGACTTCCATGAACGCCTTATAACAATGCACATTAGTCATCTCAAAACCTCTAAAATATCATGACATGAGAAAGTGCTCAGAACTGAGTCTTTACCTTATCCAACGTTAACCAAAAGTAGTAGTCCATTACTCCTCAAATAACCGGCAGTGGCAGTGTTATCATGATTGGTGTTCTTATTGAATATTTCAGTACAAATAAAGAATTAACCTTAGTTAAAAAAATGGAGGTAATTCATTATTGTTTGGAGATAAGGAAGTGGAAATAAGATTTACGTTAACTGACTGCAAGTCTTTGAGGTTTAGTTGAGCCTGATTAACTTTTTGTGTAGTTGTATCTAATGATGACATGAAATTATTGGCATCATCATTGCGAAGCTGGAACTGTATTATAGATGTGTTATGTCTGGGGGATGATGATGCAGGTTGGGTACATTGTAATGACAGAACATTCTACTGGAGCTAGGACAAATTTGTTGAGAATGAAAGGTGCGGAGGTTGTCGGTGTCTATCATCGATTGATTAATGAAAAGCTCGTTAAAGTTTTGCACAGGTATGTTTTTTATTAAAGCATTTAGCATCTGGCAGCTTGCAGCAGGAACACAAGTTTTTATCATATTTAGCGTTGTAATGAACAGGAGGAACAAAAAGGTGTATGCTTGGACAGTTGATGATGAAGAATCCATGCGAAGGATGTTGTTTGAAGATGTTGATGCTATTGTTACCAGCGACCCAACTTCTCTTCAACGCCTAATGCAAGATATCAAGTTACAATGTCTTGAAGAAGGTTATGCATAATCACGCTCAAGTTTCTTTCAGCAATACTTACTTTATTATGCTTCTTTTCATAATTTTACCAAATACTTTTTTCTACAATTAACTCCTATGTTCTTAAACACTATATTTTTTTTTACTTATTTTAAATTTATTTCATTTTAACGTGTGCAGTTGTTTTTTACATTAAATTGAAACGTGACTTATTTTTAACATATACGATTTTATGAAACACAATTACATGAAGCAGCTATTAGTAGAGAATTATTGACACCCAATTACAACCGAATAAAGTTGCTTTTGGTTTAAACTTTTTTAGTTGGTATTCCTAAAATTATCTCTCTGTTCTACCAATTTTTTTTATAAAAAAAATGTGAGGAAGAAAATGATCTATCTATCTAAACTTAATATAATTAAATAGTGTAGTTTTCCGAGTAAAAGGTTATTAGTCAACGGTAGAATTTTAATAAAGATCCTTGGCGAAGGTTTGTAAAAGGTTATTAAATTGTGTATCTTCATATAATCTAATCTGCAATTGTCTTCTTTATGAAAGTAGCAAATCTTAAATCCTACTTTTACAAACGATTCTCCACAATGTTTAATTTAATGTTCTTTTATAAAATTTATCAGTGAAAAAAATAATTTTTTGACCTCTTAAATTTCAGAATTTAAAATAAATTGACGCTACGTGGGTAATTTCTTTATTTTATGTATGGTGGACAATTCCACCAATTGTATAAATCAATTGGTATGAAATTATTTTTACTTGCTCAATAGTATCAAATTTAAATACTGAATACGAAATTGCAAAACAATTTCAGGAAAAACCTTATTATTGGACTTCAACAAAGTTTTCTTCCTGAATAATTTATATGATCTTTAAAAAATATAACGTAAGTACATTTTAAAAATGCCAATACAGTAGTTAACTTTTTCGAATCTGTAGAAGTGGAGCCCAAGATTTTGATTTTGTTGCAATCAGCGGCTCAAGACATTTATGCAAATTCATATAAGTAATAATTAACCACATAAAACTAATTTCACATAGATAAAAAATAATTTATAAAGATTTTAAATTAAAAAAGTAAGAATTATAATCACATCGAATAAGTAGTACATAATTACCTTCATCCAAAAGAAAATAACGTGCAAATATAAGTTAAATTACAATAATATAAATTATTTTAAAAAATCGTAAATAATAAAAATAAGTCATCTTTGTTTATAGGAGTCCCATAATTTAAAAAAAAAAATCAATCTCATAATTTTTTTAGTGAACTTTTCAAAACCTTAGTGAAGAATCAAATTTAAAGTTTTCCAATTTTTATTTAGTATATCGTTACTTAGTTGAGCTTGTGGTCTTATAATCTTAGCACCCTATTTTAAATTTTTAATCCCACTTAAAAATATTAACGAATAATTTGGAAGAAGGAATATATAATAGGCTTAGATTATGAAGAAGGACAAAGAAGTCATACAGAAGGACAAAAGTCATCCGAAGAAAAAGATGAATTAGCTCCCTGGAAGGGCATGTGTGTGGAGCTGGGATAACCTCCACAATGGACAAAAGGGATAATCACAGCTCAATAGTTTTGGAGAGGATAACTTTTGTGTAGTGGCCATCATCAAATTAGGTGAGCATTCAACACACAACATTATTACGGGTAAGATGGAGATGACACCACAGCTGCTCAACATTTTAGCATTTCTTACATGTTTCCAATTCTGGACCTCACACATCTTCTCTTTCTTTCTTAATACTCCCATTTCAATATCACCTCAACTTCTCACTTCACTTCTCACTTATGACATGACATGACGCCTATCACACTCTCCTGCATTAGGGATGTCGACAACACATAGACAGAAAAGACATATAAGTTATGAAGTAAAACACACCCCTTTAACATAACTCAAAATATTTTCTACATATTTCACAATTTTAATATGATTTTAAAAAAAATAAATACATTCATTTTTTTAAAAATTAAAATATATTATATAAGTTTTTATTGTGATTATAAAATTAAAAAATATTTATCTATCAAAATAACCATAAAAAACATTTTTCTATCAAAATAAATAAAAATTATAACATACTTATTTATATAAATCTAATTATCAATTTATATAATATATGTGTAACTACATATTGAAAATTACACGTGTGTGTGGTGTGTGGGAGTGTTTGTGCGTATCTCGTATGCAATGTGAGTGCTAATTAGGATATTAGATGTGATATGTTGGGTTATGAAAGAGACTAATACCTCATTTATTCATTAAGTATCACTTTTTCTTCATCAAGAAGAAGTTGTAGATGAGAACATAGGAGTCTCAAATAACACATATATAATCTTCCTAAACATGAGTACATATGGTTTACAAAACCACTTAGCACACTCATTACATAAAAACATACAACAATAACTCAACATAAATTACTTGAAAGTAAATTAGAAACTTGGTTGAAATGGAATTGGTTTGAGAAGAACTGGCACTTTTTTGGAGGTAATCAGCCCATATGTCTCACTCATGTCTATGTCTTGTTCAGATGCAAGAGATGCAGGTAACTTCCAATTGAACCAATAAAGAAGGTTGGCCAGAATGCACTCAATAGAAGCAAGTCCAAAGGTCACTCCAGGGCATGCTCTTCTCCCAAAACCAAATGGAATGAATTGGCCTTTCAAAGGAACATGGTTATCACCATATCTCTCTGGAATGAACTCTTCAGCCCTTTCCCAGACTTCAGGGTCCCTCTGAATCCACCATGCATTCACATAAACCAGTGTTTTTGCAGGAATGTCATATCCTCTCAGTTTCACACTGGATGCTGTCTCTTTAGGAGCCAAGAGAGGAGCAGCTGGATGTAACCTTAGAGTTTCTTTGACTACACATTTTAAGTAGTCCATTTGGTTTATGTCATTTTCTTCTACCTTTGATTTATGCCCTACAATTTTTCTCACCTCTTCCTGAGCTTTCTTCAGTTTCATTGGATTTCTCATGAGCTCTGCCATAGCCCACTCTAGTGTTGCTGCACTTGTGTCACTTCCTGCTGAAAACATGTCCTGTAAGTATAAAAATAGTATTAATTCTGAACTCCACCTTTTGTTTGATCTAAAGAGACAACATGTAATGTTTTGATCTCTCAAGATGCATATCTATAAATTGGATACTGATATATTAACATCTTCAACATATCTATATAAATTGGATGCTATATATTAACATCCTCAACAACACTAAAAACTTACACTTCACACCTTAATAAATTAATATTATTCTCAGTGTTAACAAAACTTTTCCCCTATAAGTTAGTCCTTAAAAGTGTCAACTTACTGTTAAGTTTATCCACTCAAATTAACAACTTTCATCCCTTGAAAGACTAATTTGGATTGACAAAAGCATTGTAAGAACAAATTTGTATTAACTCTATTTGTTCTTCCTTGGATAGTAATAGTAAGTGAGTCAGTTAAAATGTTTGAAGAAAATGAAAAGAAAGCAATAGAACAGAACAGAAAAAGAGGAAAACCAGTAGAATTGATTTGATGTCATTGTCAGTGAGCTGAGAGTCAGGCATGGCATTCTTCTGATGTTGGATGAGGATATCCACAAAGTCTTTATCAGTGGAGCAGTGATCAGCTTCCCTCTGCACCTTCTTATGCTCCACAATTAACTCATCCAATAAGGCATCAAATGCTACAAAAATGGCTTTGAAATCCTGAACTTTGCCAGTTAGAAAATCAACCCAACTCAGCAAAGGAAAGTGATCACCCACAGTGGTAACTGCAAGTTGAATCATCAACCTCCTTGCAAGTTCTTTGACCCTGCTGTTAGCATACTTCTGTCCAAGAGCACATTTGCAGACTATGTTGTCTGCTGCTTCAAGAAGCAACTCACTTAGATTCACAGAGGATGCATCTCTCAAGCTTGCTTCGGTTATCTTTTTGACCAATTGTGCAACTTCTTCTTCCCTTGTGAGGCAAAATGACTGCACCCTTTTGGGGCTCAGAAGTTCAAGGGAACATATTTTTCTTTTAAGTTTCCAGCTTTCTCCATAGGATGAAAAACCAATGTCATTACATCCATACAGTATGTATCTGGCTGCTGCGATTTTGGGTCGGTTTGAGAAAGCTAAGTCATGAGTTTGCATTATTTCTCTCACCAAATCTGCTGATGAAACCACCAAGGTTTGAGTCTGCCCCAACTGCAACCACATCAGAGAACCATGCTTTTGTGAGAGAGCACTGAAAGAACGGAATGGTAATGGGCCTATCTGATGAAGATTGCCAATGATTGGTAGCTTTGTTGGTGATGGAGGCAGATTGAGACTGGTTTTGATTTTGTGTCTTCTTGCTAGCTTCAACACAGCAATAGCAAGAAGAAAGAAGAAAAAATATGGGTGAAGAGTAGAAGAAAGAAAAGGTATGGTCAGTTGTTGATGCATGGAAGCCATTATTTATCTATCCACACTCTTCTACCACTCACACTACACCACTACACCATATATATAGGCATAGCCATCTTACTTATGTTCACTGTCGCAAAAAGCCAAGGTTAGAAATTGAGTCTGCTGTATTGGCACTGCACAACAATACACATTTGATAAGATTGCGTTCGATAACATGTCAAATTTAAAATAGGATAATAGTACAAATAGTGAGGAGTGAACTTTAAAATAGAATAAAAAGAAATATTTAACACTTATTTTTAATAATAATTGATATAATAACACTTATTCTTAATAATAACTGGTGTAATATATTATTTTTTTTATTCAGAATGACTTATATTATACGGTTAAGTCATTTAATCGGTAATATATGATTTATATTAAAAAAAAATTGAATTTTTTTCGTAAAAGTAACTATTTACCGACACATTTACTAGTACATGTTAAAAGAATCAAACCAATTTTGCATGTTGAAATAATGTAATATGTGACTCAATAACGAGTTCTGATAGCTAGGTGATCAGTAACCAATTGTGTGGTAGACAGATGACCGTATATGCACATAAAATTTTGTATGCAGCAGTGAATGATTTCCCTCAAAAGCTCACGTGAAAGAGTACTGGTTTTGTCCCATCATCATCTTCTGAGTCCTGTGTGTAGTTTGGCAATGAATGAGTGGAGGAAGAAGTTTGATTGGTGGGAGGCAGAGATGAGGATAATCATCACAACACAATCTGTGAGTTTATTTCAAAATATGCTTCACTAAATGTGATTAGTAAAGAAAAAAATATATACTAATTAAAAGTAATATCATGAACAAGAGTATGAGAAATGCAGCTCTAGATTCCTGGGGTTTTTTTGATCATGGAAAGTGGAACACTGAAGGAGACAAAACAAAAGCTTAAAAAGGAATAAATAAAAAAAAAGTGGTCGTTAAAAGACAAGTTCCTGGTTGGTAGATAAAAAACAATTAACCTACGATAATGAAGTTTGTGGAGAAGTATAATAATAATGAAGGAATGACATGATCACTCGTTGACACACCACTACCATCCAAGACAACCAAGGACCCCTCAAATCACGCTTAAGAACAAGATGGATACTCTTCAAAATATATACTTCACATTTTAATAAATTAATATTTTTATCCATTTTTATTTTATTTTTTAATTTAAAAATATTATTATATTATTATGAATAGTGTTAAAG
>Ga0123341_1000309_pt1 | contig 27326 bp, 13 predicted proteins | sample Turbeapinknodule_FD_89959 | JGI IMG/M metagenome (GOLD analysis project Ga0123341, IMG submission 89959) | Root nodule microbial communities of legume samples collected from Mexico - Turtle bean Mexico pink nodule | ecosystem: Host-associated > Plants > Roots > Nodule | place: Mexico: Nepantla...
CCTCTATTTAAAGGGGTTTTCCACCTAAAAATTCTGGTATCATTCTCACTTTACTTGTTACTTTAATTTCTCATAATCTTTGGTTGAAATTATCACGCTTCCGCACACGATATCCCTACAGTAAGGCAGAATATATTCATTGTTTATCCAAATATGAAGAGTTCAACTTATAACTAAATTAAGTTTACCAAGTATAAGCAAGTAAATAATTTGGAAACTATAGAGTAAGTTTTGGTAAGATTCGTAAAACTCAGTTTCTCATTCTTCAATAAATCAGCAAGATATGAAGATGAACGTTCCACCAAACTCAGTGGAAGCACCAAGTCAATCTGTTCAGTATGATTAGCCTGATTATCGCTGTGTCTCATTCAATACTTGTACATGGTTAAAAACTTGTGTCTTAGTTCTTGTTTGCACCAAACATTTATTCCGAATTCCCTTCACAGATGGGTCTAGTTTTATTGAAATAAAACAAGAGTAGACCATGCTGAGGAGTTTCCAGATTCAGAAAGCAAGACTGAACCTTGAGTTTGAACGGTTTATGGGCATCTTACCTTTGCATACTCTCTTAGTGTTTACTCTCTTAATCCCAAATCGACACATTTAATTGTATATAAATGAATGTAAATTTTATCTCATAAGTCGATTTCATGGGGTTGAGTTAGACTTAAAATTTACTTTTTAATATTGTATCAGAGTCATTTCAAGCATATTCCAATAAATGTGACCTTATCATCAGACCATCTGCTATCAGACCGTTATCAGATCATCCATAATAGTTTGTCCCACGCACAAGCTATCACTTCAGTGGGTACAAACCTCATCTCATAAACCAGTTTTATGAAGTTGAGTTGTGCTTAAATTTCAGTTCTTAATATTTAGCCTTAATATCTCCCAATTTTGTCTTCTCATGGACTCAGTGTGTACATCATTAGTAATGGTTGGTGATGCAGTTCTTCCATCAAAAATTTCCCAAAACTTGAGATGTTGCTGCTTCCTGAGTTTTGCTATTTCAGCACTAGTTTTTTCATTCAAAATTTCCCAAAGCTTGAGATGTTGCTGTTTCCTGGCTTCTGCAATTGCAGCTTCTGCTTCTGCCAAGCACTGAAGATCCTCTTTGCTATTGTTTGACTGCAAAACCAGCATGCCATGTGAGGAATAGTGATGTTGGTGTTTATAGTTAATTTAAAAAAAAAATCAGAAATTGGGAGTTATTAAAAGGGTAAAGACAATAAAATTAAACAAGCAGTACATGTATTTGACTCCTGTTTGCATTTTACAAATGATATATAAAATATAAGTTTGATTAAAGAGCAGTTAAAAATAATGATTGAAATTTGAATCACTTCATATATATAATTCTACAACTTATGCAATGGTTTAGAGAAGTAGCAGTACATGTTACAGTGTAAAATAGACATCTAGAATGAGATTTGTAAGTTTGTATTGTATGTTGATTTTTAGCAGTCCCATAAAATGCACATATCTCAATAAGACATCTGAGACAGTTGTGAGAGTAGTGTTTATTTGGGGAACATTTATGTCCATACAGTGAGTTGTCTCTATTTTCCTCCTTAATTGTCCCATATCTTTGTTTTCACCTATGTCAGGGATGGAAAATAAAATTAGTTGCACTTAGTCATTCAAACTTTGACACTTATAAGATAATACTTTGACACAAAACAATACTTTGACACATAAAATAATACTCCAATTTAACAACCAACTTTAATAGTATAATATATATTAAGATTTTAAATTAAACTATTTTTTCTAAGAGTAAAGTTTATTTCATTTGTAAAAACCAACTGTTTAATTATTAATTATTGAAATAAAATATTACATTATAACAAAATAATAACTTTTTCAGATGTTAAGTGGATAAAATTGGTGTTAAATGAAATTGGTATTAAGTATCATTATCTTTTTTTAATATATCTTACAAGAGTAAATAGAGTGTAAAGAAATTAAGGTTATTAAATAAATATAGTGGGTTACTAAAATTAAAAATTGAATATTATGTTAAGCATAATTTTAAAAGTGTAAATAAAAAATTAAAAAAATGTTGGTTGTTGAAAGACTTTATTATCAGAACAAAATTTGTAAAATTATAATAAGTTGTTAAAAAGTGATATGTGGTAAGACTCATCTAAAATAAACTGAGTTTCTTATAACATCATTGCATAGTATGGATTCTAACGGTGCTAAAAAATATGTTTAAATTAGATTCCAGATTTTTTTTTAAAATTCAGACCAATTAATTTTCATTTGTTTGGACTTTCAATGTTTTTTAGCAAACTAACTCGATCAAGTACACATTGGTTAAAAACCCAGCACATTTACAAATTATATTTTTGAAAAAAAATTCATAATTTTGTAAAAAAAAGGAATGATCTCATCATTAAAAAAACATAAGCAACATATTTTATTATATTCACTTACATTAAGTAAAGAATAGAAAAAATTACAAAATCAATACGTGATTTGACAATAATTTTTCAATATATATATTGTTTGAGTTAATTAGATTAGTAAAGTACAAATAAAATACTTCCAACCAATTACCATTGAATTTGATTTGTTTGGTTTGAGTTGCTTTTGATTAAGCTAGCAATACGAGTCAATTTAATTGGTTTAATTTAAATTATTTGTTAGATTGATTGATTTAAACAAATAAATACTTGATATCACAGATAAAAATGTGTGATAAAGAATACTTGTAATACCATATACATGGTTAGCCAATATTGTGAGTTAAACATAATCTATTTATGTCAATTTGAATAATTACAATAAAATGTAATACAACATACCATGAATTTTGAAGGAACTATCAACTGTTTATATAACAGAAAGAGAAAGACACTAACCAATACAAACAGTTTAACAGTACTGCTACCTAACAATCTCTTTTCATCACAAACCTCTCTTATCTCCATAATAGGTTAAATATCATATGAAGATAGCTTAATTTTGGATGTGAGTTTTTTCATACTAGTATTTTTTGTCTTCACTCAATGAGTGTACCAATTTGTAATGTGTAAAACTCAAAGAAACAAATATCAGTATGTTCACAAAGAAATTCTTTGTATGTATTATTACATTACTGAAATTCTTACGAAGGAAGTATGGTTATCATAAAGAAGTAGCCTAGACAAAGAAGAAACAAGAAAGTACAGGAGACAGAAAAACAAAATAAATCCTTTTGTATTGTACCTCACTCATTTTAACTACTTGTTATGTACTATCATTAGTCCCACACAAAATACTTTAAATGAAAAATTCTTATTTTAACCCTTGCACTCTTAACCAATAACCACTAGAGAAATAACAATATAGACAAAAATAGATGGACCAGACATATAAGAACACTGCCTAATTGTCACAATTAGAACTAGATAAGTACAAAAAGCAATCAAGCCTACCTTTAATAAGATGCACATTCTTGAATCTCAATGAGGTAGAAAGTATAATTGAAATAGGTATTATAATTTCAAATAAGTTTTACTGGACAAAAAGAAATTTGATAGAGACAGAATGTATCGCATTTCAGAGTCTCCATTTTATATTATAATTCCACCATTACTAAAAAAAATATCCCAATGCACAAATTACATATGCAGAAAACCATTCTTTTATTACAATAATAGCCTAAAAACGCTTTTATAAGAATCTTTGCTAAAAAAAGATAAAAAATAAAGGTTGGTAATGGATGTGGGTTATTAAATTACGCCTCTTTTTCATAATGGGAAAGTACACCAAAAGCTGGTCCTGTTACAGTTTAGGCAGGGGCTTGATTTACAAGAAATCATTTTTATTTAGTTGAAAGTGCTTTAGTTTATGCAACAATAGATACTCCACAATCTATAATCTAAATCCAATAATACAAACTGTTGCTGTCAGCAGAAAACTCATTCAACCTTCAATCATCTTGGACTGATGTGTACAAGTGTTGTCATTGAAGACCAATAACTTATATATGTTGGTACAAAGAATTGAAATTCCCATGAAATGACATTTGATATTCCCTGCTGCAAGAATTGGCCTAGCTAAACAAAACAAAATGTACTAGAGGATAAGAAAAGCTTACAACAGACTAGTTATCACAAAACTTCAAAATTGTAATGAAGTATATGGACTATTAACACTGCATTATGTCTTTTTTCTCTCACCAAGAGGAAGGGCGAAGCCTTCTATTACTTTTTATGCTCCCACATTGATGGCTGTATCAAGTGCATCAATTGAGTTATTTTGTTGTCCCCACAGTTGTGCATATCTTCCTGCTTTTGATAAGAGTACTTCATGGGATCCTTGCTCAATCACCTTCCCATTTTCCAGGACAATAATCTGAACATTGGGCAAATAAAGCTTTTAATGCAAATAACCTACTGTTCTGAGATGCGTTTATTTTATGATGTCTTGACTTTTAAAGATGTGTCCAACTTCAACATACATATGATTACTGTTAGATAAAAAAACTAGTAACTATGTTCTGGAGCAATCTATGTAAACACAAAGTTTGTTATAACAGGTGCACATTAGGACACACATAATCTAGGAACTAAGTACTGTTTGAGGACATAAAAACCAGATAGAGATTACCTCATCACACTGCATTGCAGTGGTAAGCCTGTGAGCAATGAATATGGAAGTCCGATTTTTTGCTACTGACTTTAACGCACTTAAAATATCTGCTTCTGTTGTGCTGTCAAGAGCACTTGTAGCTTCATCACACAACCTAATAGCGAGAGACAGGACAAAGGCAAAGGGAAGCAATTAAAATAAGACTAACATTTATTTATTCTATGTTGACAAACATTGATGCTTCCCACTTTATCTGAATCACAGGGATCTCCCATGATTGAAGAGTGGCAAAGTATATCATATTTAGAATTTAGATCAGATTGTTAAATTAGAAATGCATCATGACCACAAAATCTCAGTAGGGACCTATAGGTTATTTATTTACCATAACCATATTTATAATTTTAATTAGATAACACATCACGATACTATTATAAGCGGAAAATTTTAAGTAAATAAGTCAAGTCACAATTTCAACATCCCATTGTAGATGTACAACATTCACAATGTATGGTTGCTTATCTTAATTTTGTGGATCTCAGAATGCCGCATACATTTAAGCACTCTGCACAAAAATTCATTCTAATGTTAAGGTTGCTGAAAGTAAATGCTTAACTTAATTTTGTAAGTCTTATCCCATATTAATACCAAAAGAATTATCTCCACTAATTTCTCTCATTCAAAGAATAAGATTTTCTCACCAACGGTACTAATCTAAGCAATGTCATATCATTCGCTCCACAATTGTAAATTTTGTTAAGCAATGTTGCTTAACAACCTTTGAAAGCAACTGCATTGGAAATGACTAATTGGACTAGCGTCCCTTCAAATTGATCATGTCTTGCAAGGTCTATCTGTTGTTAACAGAAAAACGGTGAACTTAGGACATGGCAAGCACATAGAGATGAAATTAACACTCAACATGTTATGCAGGAAGTGAGTGGGTTTAGTTCAGGGTTTCAATAGTGGTATTTTCAGAGTACTAGGACTTGTTGAATACACATGGATGCTTATCACTCATTAGTCCATGTAAAGCACCAAGTTGTATTATCCAGTGATTTGATGTATTACTAAACAGAACAAATTACTATTTCACTGCCTTCATAAACTTGTGCCTTTAATTATCTTATTATTTAACTACTTTAATCTTTATGTTTTCATATTTTCATATCTAAAATCCTATTGTACCCGTATCATAGATTTTAGAAGTTCTTCCATACCCTATTTCAATGCCTGATTTGTACCCATATTCACATGTAACATATTTGAGCTCCAAAATATAACGAGTCTAATAAGATTATATCCTTTGGATATGTTTGTACGAACTTCTCCACAAGCTTTTTAGGAAAAAAGATTGAGGAAAAATTGAAATTAGCTTCTCCATAACTTCTCTATTTTTCTTTTTTAATTTGTGTATAAACTAATTTTATCTTATGAAGGAGCTGATATCAATATTTTTGTTCTTTTCTACAAGAACTTACGGAGAAACTCATCTGGTAAGACCCTTTCCTTCTAATTTTCCTACTTTTTGTAGTACGTCCTCATACCCTGTCAGGATATCTATTTTGGCCTCTTTGGATATTCACATATGGTTTCTTAAAGGAAATTTCCTCGACAGCTATGCAGTAGAAGGATATTTACTTCTATTATGTTTTGGTGATAGTCCTTGACACTAAGTAAATTTCCCCCATTATTGTGTACCCCTTATTTCTTGAATAAGTTTATTGTCTAAAAAGCAATTTTCTATTTCCACATTTGCTCGTATTTTATTCATTTTATTATTACAATGCTTTTTACGCATTTGTTCTTGTTAGAGATCCGTGAGAGGAAGTGTTGGAGATCCCACATCGAGTACAGATTAGGATACTTAATAATATATAAGTGGATGCAAATCTTACCTTATAAACTGCTTTTATAAGATTGAGTTAGACTTGAAGTCTACTTCTTAATAATTCTTTTATAAAATATCTAATTTAGATTTCTGTCCCGATGAAATTCATAGCTTGATAGTATATGGACTAAAAAAACACTAAGAAAATAACAAGGATCTAATAATAAAATTACACAAAACTCAAGTATTTCCTTGGAATAAAAGTTGCTTATTCCAAAAAGGAGATTTTCATCTCCCAAAGAAAAGAGTATCTACCTGATCTCAAAGATACAGATAAGTTGGGAAGTAACGTTAGGAGTTTCAATTGAACTAAATCATAAAATTAGAAGCCGATAGAGCTCTCATAGAAAAGGCCTAATATCAGATATTGGTAGGAAAACTCATTTATCCATTACACACAAGACCAACACTACTTATGCAGTTAGTGTGGTAAGCTCGTTTATGCATGATCTAAGAGAAAGACACATGCAAGTAGTGGACAAAATTCTTTTTAGTACTTCAAGTCAAGTTTAGGTAAGGGGCTATTATTCAGGAAAGAAGAAAACTCACCTATGTGAACTACATGTTTTTTGGAGAAACCTGAACAAGTAAAAAACATGATAGACTATCCCATTCTAGTGCAGAAACAGAATTTCGAGCCCTTGCTCAAGGGGTGTGTGTGTGTGAAGGACTTAGGATGAAAATTATACTAGATAACTTTAAAATAAGATAGATAACAAGTCAACCATGATAATTGCCTATAATCTAGTACAACATGATAAACACATTGAAATTGATAGAAGTCTTGGGGTTACAACAACCCATATCCTTACAGGACCTCAAGTACCTGACATTTCCCTAAAGAGCTTCCTTAGGGTGGTAGATTACAAAATCTTGAAAGCAAGTTCAAAATGATCTACAATCATTTACCAACTTGAGGGGGAGAGGATTAAATAGTGAATTATTAGGATAAAAATATCCCTATAGGGATTAAGAAAAAATATATTTACAATTTTCTTATTCATTTTAACATATTTTTATTTCCTTATTTTAAAGAGTTTCCTTGTTAAAAAATAAAGGTGATGAGAATATAATTAATGTGATTGTTATCAATAAAATAATTCTTTATTTCCTTACTTAGTTCAATCTTTTTCTTGTTGAGAAAAGGTAATTCAATAAACATACTTAATAGAAATTATTTGATTCCATCTTTGGGAAGAATGTAGACAAATTCATTAAAATAATTTCAGTCCATAAAGACAATTCATTTTCATCTGGAACTTGGTAAATATAAAAATACAATGCTACACACAACAAAAAGTGTCAAGTAGATAATATGATTAGAATACTCACAGAATTGCAGGTGCTTTTAAGAATGAACGAGCCAAGGCAATACGTTGCTTCTCACCACCACTTAACTGTTAAGAAAAGCCATTCACTTAAATTTTTAAGAGTTTTTCATTGTAAACTTTTATCATTTGAAGAAAAAATAATGTAGGAACATGGGATTGTATTTCCCTAGGTAGACATTACAACACTCATAAACATAATAAGATCCCTAGGTAGATCTTTTACACCTTATATAATCAGATCTTTGTAAAAGAAACTGAACGAGAGAGAAGTTTGTAAACTGCATACATTTTATTTACTTGTGAAAGAGGAATCTTACAAGCATATTTATAGTTAACTACAACAGAAAGAGATAGTTTTTGTTAGTAACTAACGGCTTTATTGTATACAACAAAATATAACTAAGTACATACTCTAACTATGTACATACAAAATATAACTAAGTAAATACTCTTATTATATTTAACAATTTAATCTAAAAAATATCAATTCTTGATGCAGAGTTTTTAATCTACAATTTGGTTTAGACTAATCAGGTATGACTTTTGAAACAAAACCTTAATAAATATATGGAAATTTAGCCACAAAGGACACATCTCCTCTCACTTAAAGAACTTCTTTTCTAATTTCTTTAAACAATAATTTAGCTCCGTTTTAAAATAATTTTCATGTGCTTTTATAAGTTAATAACATCAGATTTTCTCAATACATATACATTGTGGGTGTTTCTTTCAGTGATCTAAGATTTGCAACACATAAACCTCCATTCCCTGAACAAGTTATTACACAGACGAACAATAATGAGAAACATATATTTTAAAAAAGAGGGAATTTCTATAACCTTTAGCCCTCGCTCTCCGACAACAGTTGAATATTTATCGGGAAAATTCATGATAGTGTTATGAATTGCTGCTTGCTGAGCAGCTTCATAGACCTGCATGCATACAGTAATAAATATAACTTGGAACCTAGCAGTGGAATTTTGCAAGGTGAAGAAGCAAGCAGAGACACAACATTACAGGAGAAGTTACCTCCTCCTTTGTTGCAGAAAGCCGACCGTAGTGAATGTTGTGAAATATAGTATCATTAAAAAGTACCTGTCCACAATCATTTAGGTTTTCACAACCTGCAACATCTGGCAGGGGCAACATGACATGAGATTTTAGAGATAGGTGCTTTGTTTAACTTACAATATCTTGTGGAACAACACCAATGGACTTCCGCAAACTCTCAAGGGTTATGTCCCGAATATCTTGATTATCTATCTTTATCTGTAGTACAAAGAAAAAAATGAGAATGAGAAAAACCATGTAATTTAACGATAAAAGACAACACCCAAACTTTATGCTAGTTACTAATTTGTGGCATAGTTACAAGGATGGCGGTTAAAAACTGCCATTGGGCTCTATCAAAAGCCTTAATTATAAAGAGAACCTGCTTGCAAGAAGTGATCAGTAGTATCCACTATTACTGGCTAGAAATTCATAAAGCAAACAGAAGTTTTACCCACAAAATGGCAAGAGTCTGATGAGAAATTTCATGCATAAGTCCTAGTAGATAGATGCAACATCTGCATCCAGGTTATGCTGTTTTTCTAACATAAGTTCCATGCAAAAGATCATTGATTTGTAAACTAAAGCATGCTAAACTTGGATTAGTATTCTATATATTATAATGGAATATAAATCCATCTATCAGAACCAAAACATTTAGCTTGATTACTTGTCAACTACCCATAGATAAGTAACTAACCAGATTAACCTCAATTTATATAGTTCATTTATTATTGAAGCCTATACACACATCTTTAGAACTATATAGGTGTTAAAAATCATGCATCTCACGGTACAAATGAGACAGGATGAAACTGTATATAATATATATCATGGCAATATAGCTTAAACTCACTACAGTATCAAATTCATATCTTACACTTCCAGAATTAGGATCAAAGAACCTGAATAGCAATCTAAGAATGGTTGATTTTCCTGTCCAGAAATACAAATTTGAAGCATGTCAGAAATGAACATGTATTATTATTATTATACCCCAGAGAATATTCAAAAGCCAGAAAATGCAACAGGCACCATATTTAAATTTGACTACTGAGGCATTTCATGTTTTAGGAGTAGGTATAAAGTATAAGAACTAAAGAATACTAGACTTCAATATCATAGGAAAGGCCATTATAAAGAGAAGAGTGTGGTCAAATGAGGTTGGCTAGGCAAAAAACACAACTTCTCTCCCAACTAACTTATAGCCATGGTTGTAATTAAGTAAACCAACAGCCAAAACTTCAAAACAAGAAGCAATGAATTATCAATAATAAACAAATAGAGATCACATACTAAAACTACAACAACTGATGATAGTTGAAATGGTCAGACACATATACCAACTACCAGATGAAAAATCATATGGAGAGATGCAGTGCATGAATGGGTTTTAACACAATCTCCCAACTGCTTCCAAGTTGGTGACCATCAAATGCAATAGCAATGTCCATTATTCACAAAACGACACAAAAAAGGCTTTTATAATAACCTTTGGAGAACCACACCACAAAAGCTATTTCATTGTACTAGAGAACTCAAGGCCTTAACCCTGCACCAGATTCCTATACTTCCTATATAACTCAGCTTCCATATATTCAAATTGGATCCTAACAAAATCCATTAAAACACATTTTCCTAGCAAGCTTCTACCCCACAAAATTTAGAACGATGATGGTTTCCGCCTGAGCAAACAGACCTATGCTAGAGAGGAACCCCAGAACACGGGATTCAACTGGTTCAGAAAGGAAATGGCTACATGCCATGAAGAAGGCCACCTGAAAAAGGTAGCAATTAGGGCAAATGGATCCAAAACTTCCTGCAGAAGCAGATCAGCCCTTTCTAAATCCAATGGCTACTTAATTCCAAAAAAACTATACACCCATCACTGTTGGTGGGAAAGGTATAGCATACATGGACTAAGTCCTAAGGATAATAAATGTAGAAGAGAAAATTATAATTATTGTTGCAACCAAATGCATATAAAGCATTATATCCTTAAAAAATTCTATGATAACAAATTTAAAATTTATAAGGTCCTCACAAGTTCTATTTTTTAAAGAGTATGACTTGTCAAATTTAATCTTAAAATCAATTGGCATGAAGCAAACATATATTTATAAGCTGCAATCCAGGAATTGAAGTAGGCAATGTGGAACTTCCCAACAACCTCTGATGTAACCATGAATGGAGCATCACCATTTAAACTAGCCCAACCTTACAAGAAGATGATCAGGAGCAAAAAACAATATTCAAAGCTAGGTCAAGCATCTCGGGCTAGGTCAGAAGGCCCCACCATTCATCATCAAGAGCAAAACACCAGAGCATGGGCCAAGCTACCAACTATTCTTTCTTTTAATCTTTTAAAAGAGGTGTTAAATAGAATAAATTGGGTTTGTTCATGGCCCATAGGACGGTGAAACCCTAGCTTCTAGAATGCATCACATGTGCAGCCCACATAGTCACACTTTACATTAAGCACATGCTTAAATGTGTAAAGTGTGACCCCTTCTAGATCCACAATTAGTGGCACATTTTTAGGAGTTAAGCTACCTTATTTTGAATTTCAAAAATTTCCTCCATGCCTTAATCACATGGTAACTATCATTATAAATAGGTGGTCACCCCTCTTGTAAATCACATTGAATTTAGAGTAAACAAACTCTGTGTGAGTGAACTTATGAGTGTTCTAAAATTTCCTTTGAGTCTTATCTTGGATGGCTTCAAGTGGCTACTCCTCTTCACTTCTCTTGGATCCCTCCTCCAAGTGGCGTGACTACCTCTATGCTTCCACCTTCATCAAATACTTTTCATCCATCTAAGTGTCTTCATCCTTTATCTTGTCTTGTTCAATTCCTTTTATTCATTGTCTTTACTTGTAGCTTCTTTTCGTTTCCACGATTCATCATCAATTAGAGTGTGTGCATTTTGCCTTTTCCTCTTTGAAGAGAACCTTCACACTTACTTAACCACTTAGTTAAGTTCGTGTCCAGTGGCAATCCTCACTGAGTTGTCACCATAATTGTCAATTTAAATCCTAATCCAAGTGAAACCTATAAAAATATGTGTAATATCAACCTCCCTCCATAGATGCATGCTTGGAAGAGGTGAGCCTATTAGAATAGGCACATTACCAAGATGACATATAGGCTTTGATATCATGTTAGAAGTTATCTTAAAACCAATACACATTAACCGAAGTTTCACAACAAATATATAAGTTACACTCCAAGAATTGAGGGACATGTTCCCAACATGCCTTAAGTGTTTCTGGAATAGAAAAGTTCATTAAACCTACATACGTATTGTATTGTGATTACTTATAAAAATATTTGAGTTATGCATGCAAGCATCCATTTAATTCAAGTTGTCTAATGTTTTTCTACATAAGGATTTGCACCTTAAGGAGCTTCTTTTTAATAAAACCATCCACAACCATAAAGAATTGTGTATAGTCAACTATAATCTTAGAGAAAGTGTTTTCTAGGAGCTAAAATCTCATACATATGTCCATCTTTTTGGAATACTATGTTGCATTTGTGAAGCAGATATAGCTATAAACTTTGTACAAGTCAACGAAAAAGGTAAGTTAGCTTATAAGCACAAATGCAGAAGTAGCTTGTTAAAATGTAATGTTATTTAATTATTATTTATGTTGTATGCACCTAGCTTTAGGGATAGGGTTTAAGGTAAGTGTCAGATCCAAAATTACATTTTGGATTGTACAATTCAGAATACTCATTATAGTAAGGGGGTACGGATTGTATAATCCAGAAGCTATTACCAAATCCACGAACACCTTCCGAATTTTGTAATCCGAAATGGATTTTTTTAAAGAAAAATAATATATGTTACAGATTGTAGAATCCATAAGGTATTTATGGATAAGAAAATACCTTCCAAATTGTAGAATCCAGGAGGAGTAAACAAAAAAAAAAAAAAAAATTCTGGATTGTAGAATCTAGAAGTTTTTTTTAAAGACAAAATGGTCTTTTCGCCTAACCTATGGGGGTGCCTGGAGAAGCTATGGAGGTGCAGGAAGAAACAACCTATTTCAAGCCTAACCAAACCCATTTTACTGGCTATTTGGGCCAACCCATAAGGCCATAACAATCTACTTTATGTTTTGTTTATGTACATGAATTAGTAGTGATTATTAGTGCATGAATTTTGATCTATTTTCCCTTTTTGAGCTTTTATAACATTTTATTGGCTATTTGGGCCGACCCATAAGGCCAAAACAATTTTACCGGCTTTGCCTACTACTGCTATCAACTATTGGCAACTATGAACTACGATATACTTTATGTTTTGTTTATGTACATGAATTATTACTGATATTATTATTAATGATTATTAGTGCATGAATTTTGATCTATTTTCCCTTTTTGAGCTTTTATAAATGTATGTAGAAGAATAGAATAGCGGTCATTCCACTGTCAGCACACATCTACCCCACTGGATCACCCACTTTGCCCACTCCACTATCTAGGATTGAATTCTGTGGTAATAGAAGCTGCTAGTACGGTAGCACTTCACATTGCAAAAAATGAAACACATTGACGTCAATTAGTGAGTGGAGAATGGTAGCAGATAGCTGCCACCTGCATCCATTCTCAATTAACTATATGAAAACCATTTGCAAATGATTGATAAAAAGCAAAAATAAATCAGGAAATTCCATACCATTGGCAATCTCCAGCAATAGGCAGCAGGAAAAAATTTCTAAGGACAGCTTAGCATGTAAAATAATTTTACAAAATAAAGAATTAGTATGATGAACCTTACCACTTCCACTAGTCCCAACAATTGCAACACTTTTACCAGCTGGCAAAACAAACGATATTCCATCTAGTATCTTTCTTTCTGTGAGGTAACTGGAGATAGAAAGCATCAACATACAATCACTTGAATATAAGTCAAAATTCTTAAGTATCACTGCATCCGACACAAATTTGGCTTCCTAATTTTCTACTACATCAATCTCTCTCTACTAATATTACCACATATATTAGCCGGAATTCAATCTACACAAATGGTAAAACACAATCTAGTAAAGAGGCAATCACGCACCTAAAATGTACATTCTCAAATTGGATACTCCCCCCATTAAATCTAAGAGGCTGTGCATTTTCTTTATCCCTGATTTCTGCTCTTTCCTGTAATAATAATAATTTAATTATAGAAAAAGAAAATAAGCAGTATCACAGTCAGAAAGTTCTAGATCTAGTAAGAATGATCACATAACTAAACAGCATACATTTTAAGAACAAATACAGACGTTAAGAACAAAATAACACAGAAGATGTTTCTTTTGCAATTACACCATGTTCACAAGAATCCAGAAAACTGATCAAAAGAAAGAAATAAACAACCACCTAGCAATTAGGAAAACACAATACTATCTCCAATAAGAAGAAATTTACATAATTATTCATGAAGCCAACAAATTCTAGCAATAATCTGTATCTTGAACTCATGTTGGTACATACGAGGTGAAAGAAAGAAATTTCATAATCAACAACACATTTCAAATTAGCTTCAAGATAATTTACTAAAATTTCACAGGGAAGATACCTCAAGTAACTGAAACATGGATTTCATGTCAACTAAACTCTGTATAGTCTCACGATAAACACTACCAAGGAAATTAAGTGGAAGAGATAGTTGGAAGAGAAGTCCATTCACCATTACCTGCATATTGAAGTTAGATTAATTAAAGAAAAGAAGATATTCATTATGGCAGCGAGAAGATAATTACAAAGAGATTGGGGGATAAGGAGTCCTTTGTCTATGAAAGTAAACATAATCATTAAAGAACAAATAAAAGCTTCAATGGAGCAAAGCTACCCAACCCTCAAACTAGAACTATATTTGACAAAAGTTTTACCAAATCACCAATAGTCATCGTTCCATCCGTGATCCCATGAGAGCACAGCACCATTGCGGATGAAAGAGCAGTACTAAATATAATATTTTGACCTAAGTTCAACAAAGCAAGACTTCGTTGGGTTTTCAGAGCAGCATCTTCATATCCTAGACAATGATAAAAAATAATAAGAGAAGCACCAATGAAACTAGAGAAGCTGCCAATATTTTCCATTTTGTCGAAAGAATAAGATATTAAAAGATTAGAGTCCAGAAGAAAGCATACAATGGAATAACAAATCCTCATTCACAAAGGAGAAAAGAAATAAGATAGATGTTGGGGCAATTAAGAACTCCACCTCTTAGAAAGTGGATTAACACTCAACACAACACTACTAAACTAACTCGTAAAGTGAGTTTTGCACTAACTTATATACTATAATTTGATCGTATCTCTAGTCAATGTGGGACATCTAACATACCCCCTCCTAGAAAAGGAATAAGATAGACGTTAGGGCAATTAAGAACACCACCTCTTAGAAAGTGGATTAAGGCTCAACACAACACTGCTAAACTAACTCGTAAAGTGAGTTTTGCACTAACTTATATACTATAATTTGACCGTATCTCTAGTCAATGTGGGACATCTAACATACCCCATCCCGCCAAGGACCGAACACCTCGAATATGGAACTAAATATTTATGGGTGATCCAATAACGACTTAATAAGAAATGATCCATAGGTCCAATTGATATCATCTTAGAAAATGAGTTTTAGGCCGAACTCATCTCACAAAATCAGCTTGCAAGATGAGATTTGTATCCACTTTAATTTCACCATATCTCTAATCGATATGGGATCTCTACCACACACCCCCTTATATTGAGAATTGGACATCTCGAGCTTGAGACTAGATATTTTTGGATGATCTTGTTCGATGTAAAGGCTTTAGCCCATACTTTTTGTGTGTTTCCTATCTATAAATACACGATCCTATTGGTTCATTATTCCCAAGGGATTAATCTTATACTTCTTTTTCACTTTATTTTCACATGATATCTAGAACTAGGGTAAAATCCTTGACTTCTTGGTGAATCCACTATTCATCGATGATTTTTTTTTTCTACCGCCACCACTGCCTTTTGGACTGATGACACCGCCGTTTAGATCGTCTTGGTCAGGAAACCACCACACTGCAAAGATCGCGGCTCTGGCACACCCTCACGCACCTCTCAACATCGCATCACCACCACTATTGTCTGCCACTCGTGGCAGCACATCTAAACCCTGAGGAACATAAAGCCTCACTTTAGTGAAGCATCTAATTGAGTCAAGCAAACACATTAAGCTCACTTGAGTGTCTAGATGATCTCCCACATGAGCAATGTCATCGAAGGCATGTTAGCAAAATATAAAGGCTTGCTTAAGTTAATGAAATCAATAAGCACCTAATCTTGGAACTCAAAAGCTCACTTAAGCAAGATTAGATGCTCTCTTAAGTGAGATTAAAGGCAACAGTGTGAAATTAAAGGTTGATGCTCATTACTAGCTTAAGTGAGAGATGCCTATACAAACCTATGAAATAATGTTCATATAAATAGGCAAAGAACAATATATGAGCATTTATAATATACAAAATAACTAGTGCCATTTTGCACACCCAATTTAACAAGGAAAATTAATCACTTACTCTTCAGGTACTTGTCATAATTATCAGCTTCATAAACTTCATTATTAAAATATTTGACAGTCTGTAAAACAAGAAAAGAAAAAGTGATAATAAAAACACTAAAACGAAGATAACATTAAAAAAATGGCATCAATGACTAAAATGCTCACCTCATAATTAATAAGTGAATCAATAACCCTTGTACTAGCATCATTATCTGCCCTATTCATGGCTTTCCTGAACTTAGTCCTCCACTGAGAAAACCAGAAAACATGAGTTAATGAATACTGTAATCAATTAATTTTTAAACAAATTCACTGCATCGTATTCAAATCCATCTATCCACCAAGACATAAGTTGGCCAATGAAAAGCAAACTATTTGTTACTGAGAACTGAAACTGCATTTCACACAACAAAACTGCAAATTACTAAATGTGTTTTATTAATGCATTTGGATGGACAATTTTGAAGAGCTAATTCATTTTTATAGAAAATTTGAAATGTTTTATGACAAAATATGTTGTTTGCATGTATAATTTAAAAAGAATTTGAAATTTTAGAAATTTTTTAGTAATTTGATAACTTAACATTAAAGAATTTCAAATTCCACCAAATCAGTAAAAACTAAAAATCTTTAGTACACCTTTCTCTCCCAAATCCATGTCCCTTTCTCTTCACATTTTCTCTTTAAACCTTAGTCAGAACACTTTCAACTCGGCTTTGATCAAGGACATCATCAGATCGTTTTTCAAATAATGTCGTGTTTCTTTCATGTTAAAGTTTCTCATAGTTTTTTGTCGATAAAGGTTAGTATTATTTCTCAACTGACATTAGTTACACTTTTCTTTGTCAATATCAACCGTATTTTTCAAATGATGTAATACACAACCTTCTTGGTTAACACAACAAATATTATTTTTAGTTGAAGTCGATAAGGATTGTGTTGGACTAACATCCATCAAAACATTGGGTAGGACTATTTCTCAACCAATATTGGTAGAACTATTTTTTTTTCTGATGAAAGATTGGATTTTTATTGATGCTAATGAAACTATTTTTTGGCTCATGTAAGTCGAAGTTTTAGTCAACGTTAAAAAGGAGATATTTTGAAGTTGTCCTTGTTGGAATTATTAATTCGCCAATGAAGGTCAAGGATACCTTTTTCTTGATGTTTGTTTGGATTTTCTCAACCAATATTGGTGCTATTTTTCAGTGGATATAAGCCATATTTTATGATCTAAAGTTTGTAGTAGCTATTTTTTGACAATGTTTGCAACAATTTTTGCTATTGGCATCTATTAAATTAATGGAAAAGAACTATAGGATAAATCCTTTGTGTATAATGAACACGTAGGGTTATGTTTATATAGAGATTAATAATACAAAAAGTATGGGCTAAGCCCATTATGTTGGCAGTTATATCTAACACTTCCCTTCAAGCTAGTGTATTTTATGTGTGCCCAGGTTGTTACAAATAAAATCCTTAGATTTTTTTTATCGGCAAAATCAATCTTCGGTAATTGATCATTTGAATTAACAAACTCAGTCTTGATATCTCCAGATACAATCTTTTCTCAAATAAAATCACAATCAATCTTAATATGTTTGGTCCTTTCATGAAAGACTAGATTAAAGTTAATATTAGAGCAACCTGATTGTCACATATAAGAGTCATTTGATTGACCTTTCCAAATTACAACTTTTTAAGTAGTTGTTTCAGCCAAATAAGTTCACAATTAGTTGAGGTCATAGCTCTATATTTTTCTTTTGCACTAGATCTCAACATTTTGTTTCTTGTTTGTCAAAGACATCAAGTTATCACCAAAGGAGACACAATATTCGAAAGTGGATTTTCTATCAAAAGGATATCATGCCCAATCAACATCTGAATAACTCACAACTTTAGTTTGGTTACTGTGATCATATAGAAAACCTTTCCTAGGAGAACCTTTAATGTACTTCAATATACAAATGTTTGTATTACAATGATCTGCGCGTGGAGAATTAAGAAACTAACTCACCATATTGACTGCAAAGGAAATGTCAAAACGAGTAACGGTAAGATAGTTCGATTTTTCAACTAATCTTCTATACTTCTCAGGATCTGAGAGAGACTCCCCTGACTAGGTAGGAGTTTAGCATTAGAATCCATGGGTGTGCAACAGATTTTTTTTCTTCATTAACCAAGTTTCCTCCAAAATATCCAATGCATATTTCCTTGAAGAGATAATAATACCACTGTTGGATTGTGTTACCTCAATCCCCAAGAAATATAAGAGTTTGCCAAGATCTTTGGTTTGAAAGTGGTGACACAGGTGTTGCTTTACCTGTGAGATGTCATGGTGGTCACTGGCTATAAGAACAATGTCATCAACATATACTACCGGATAGATACACCCAACACTCGAGTGATGGTAAAAAACTAAATGGTTTGCCTCACTTCTAGTCTTACCAAATTGTTGAACAACATTACTAAATTTTCCAAACCAAACCCTAAACATGAATAAGAGATGGAGAATCTATAGTCGTGCCAACATGGGTAAAGGTCCGAAAGTGATAAAGACCATGTGACTCACATCTGGTGTCAATCATCCATCCCGAATTTCGATCTTGTAAACAAACAAATTTTTTGGGAAAAGAAATAACACAATCAGGGAATGAGTGAGACGACTAATAGATAATAGCTTAAATGGAGACTCAAGGAGATAAAAAATATCATCAATAGATAAAGAATGAAAAAGATTAATAGTACCAACATCATGTGATGAGACCCTAGATCCATTGGCCATGATAACTATAGGTAAATAACCACTAGTAGACAGGGAAGAGAAAAACGATTTGTTACCAGTAATTTGATCTGTGGCACCTAAGTCTAGAACCAAACGGCCAGGAGAACTAGACTGAGTGATGCCAACAAAAGATGTACATGTGTGTGTGTGCAACAAAAGTAGTGGAACTTAAGATCTAATGATCCTCATACATATTGAGAAATTAATTGAAAATAGAAAACTGTTACGAGGTATTAGATGTAGGGCCCATAGTAGACGATTGCGAGGGAGCATTTTGGACAACTGTAACAGATTGAGTTAGACGACATGTAGGACATAACACCTGTCAATATTGTGGCCTAGCTTGTGATAATGTTCATACTTGTGACACCATTTTAAAATCTGAGATACTAAAGCAAAAGAGTCATCAGTAAAAGCAGGTATATTAACACGTGGTTTACCTGGCACACACAAAAGGGTTTAATAAGTGGAAGTAAAATTGGACACAACATGGAATCCCAAAATCGATCACGAACATGAGAGTAGACATCAAGAAGTCCATGTAAAGCCAATAATATTAAAAACTTGGACTTTTATTCAAGTTCTTGAGAAAGAGTGGAAGTAGGAAGCAATAACGCATTAAAATCATGAACAAGAGCATGAATTTTATGGTATACAATAATTTGGCACGTTCCCAAATCTTTGAACATGTCTTATAAGCACGAAATACTTGTTTTAAAGAGGAGTGAATAGTAGACTTGAGAACAATGCCTAATTGGGCATTAAATTTTTAACAAACGAGAAACCTCATTCTCAACAATATTGGCCGTACTCTGGGTAAAGTGATTAACATAACCCTGAGTCTTAAGCCATAGTTTAATGTCTGAAACCCAAGTATCATAATTAGTGTCATCTAATTTGGTAATGGATAGATGGACATTGACATAATTAGTATAGACGTACGGGTCAGGCACAGTGATAGTGGAAGAGGTCATAGATAAACATGAGAGAGAAGAACCTTAGAGGAGAGAGAAAAACCCTTAAAATCCAAAAGGCTTCGATCAATAGGACAAGGCCAAAAGGAATGTCGGACGCACCACCACGCACGACCGAAAGAGGCGCAGTGCACAACAGATAGGAGGCACATGAAAGCACGTGCAAACTTTGATCATCGCAAATTCTTGTGGCGTGGTGGTTGCCTAGCCAAGACGATCCAAACGGTGACCGTAGCATGGTGACAAAGCAACAACGCCAGCAGAAAAAACACACACATGCACACGCACACACCCTAGTGAACATAGGGTTATGTTTATATAGAATCATACAAAAGTATGGGCTAAGCCCATTACATTCGCAATTATATCTAACAACATAAATAATGCCATTTGGTAGGAATTCTTTTGGATCAATGTCAATAATATTATCTAAACAAGAAAACAAAAATTCAATAAATTTGAATTGTCTTATCAAAACAAAACTTTAAAGAAATTAAACAATTTGAAATAAAAGCAATTCAAATTCAATGTATTTTAATTTCTTGAAATTGTAAAATTTCCTATCCAAGCACAAGGTATGTGATTTTCATACTCATAAAAGGGGCTAAACTTTTATGGCAAAGTTCTATCCAAGAAATTATCAAGTGCTAATTGTTGGAGCATAAGGCTCATCATTTTAAGTAGATTTCATACACTTAGTGTACAATGCTCCTTTCAAGTTTTTCCATCATTAATTTATAAAACCAATACCATCCATCTTATCCAAAACCTAGGAGGAACAAAACAAAAAAGATAAGTGATAATTTTGTAAACAAAGATTAATGACCATTATTAAACCTACAAAACTCAAGTGGCTAAAAGTAAAAATGAGGTACAAGCTATCATGCACATATACGATATTTTGTATCGAATATGATACATGTTCGGTATGACAATATGCTTATTTAAAAAATAAGTCCATACTACACGTGACATGCATATTTAAAAATATATAAAAAAATCTTCAAGTATAATAAATCAATGTTATCAAAAATCGGCTTCTCACCACAAAATGGAAGTGACGGTGCAGGTATTCCATGGCAACCCTTCGCGGCCGATTTGAGTGTCATGGAGTGGAGTTGCGAAACGAATGTGGCAGAAGTTGCAAAATGGCAACACTTTGCCCATGCAAAATGAAGGATAGGCCTTGGGTCCTTGTGACCAAATCCACGACGATGAAACCCTAATCTTCTCCCTTTTCTTTTTTATTTTCCTAGAAGGTTAGATACCTAGTTAGTCCAAGTGTGTTTTCTCTCTTAAAAAGGAATTGAGCCGTACAACCCAGCCTATACCAAAAATTACAACAAAATGTAAACATAGGTCACCCTACTCAACAACCTCCTTCGTTATTGTGTAGTCCAGTTGAATGCAAGTCTTCTTTTTTTTCTTTCAAATTCCTTTTCATTCAACGCCACCCACCTTTTTTTGGGTGTTTTGATTTGATTCTATTGTTATTTGAATTTCTAGACATGATATTATTATTATGGTTGTCTTTCATTATTTTTGCACTACAATTATATTTCTACATTTTTATTAAATTGTCCATATGTATATATTGTATTTTTTTGTCCACGATGCTTCCATCATAATTCATTATGGCTTCCAACATATTTTCATAAATGATTTATGGGGTTCTTAATATTTTTCGTTATTTGATATCGATAACACTGTAATAAATATGTAATTAAAATTGTGCGGATCCAACTTAAAATCACATTTCTAAAACATTTAAAAAATAAAAAATTATAAATCATTGTCATGGTAAAAGTATTTGTTCTTCATGGGTTTGGATACTTCATTAAATGTACTGGTGAAGTATCTGAGAGTATTGGTATCGAATACGTAAAATAAATTGAAGTATTAGTACATCAAAGTGTACAAGGTTGTCACAATGTCATTAACGTATGTAACAAGACCAAAAAGCAATTCAAGAGAGTACCAAACTTTTCCAAGCTTAACTATATTACATGATTAGATTGGTCCAAGGCATCATACCTGTGTGATAGACAGTGTGAAAATAACATAAGCAGCAACCGATAAGGAAGTAATCAGCGCAAAGGGAGCTCCAAATTTGTAGGCCAGTATACCTGCTACCATAGATATCTGGATGGACACATGTTAAATCTGCTGAAGTTGTTAAGAAACTCGAAGCAAGAGTTGGGATGACAAAATAATTTTCGAAGATCATTAAAGAAACCTCAAATAAAACAGGAAGCCACAAGTAAAAATATGGTTCCTGCTAAATATTTTCTATGCTTAATAGTGAGCAACATTGGGAGAATACATCATTGAGCTAAGCAACAAGGGGAACAACTGAGGCGTACCTCTAACATGGTAGGTACTACATTGAACACCATAGAGGAGAGAATGAAACTTATTCCACGACTACCACGATCAATTGTTCTACTTAATGCACCAGTTTCTCGGCTGGAAATAACAATAACTAAATGAAGGTGGTACTCAATTAAACAATAGACACACTAAAAAAACAGAAGACTATCACAAATAGAGGTAAATATTTTGTGACTTTGATGGTTTAGTTAATAATAGTTCATACTTAAATCAGTTACCACAATAAATGTTGCTGTTCTTAAATGTGTGAATAAACACAACTCCCACAAGCAGACTCCAGACAGAACTTTTTCTTGCTGTCCTAAATAATGACTGATAGGTGTTCACAAGAGCAGAAAATCAGCCATGAATCATGAATTACAAGAGAAGATGCTAATTACTCCAACCCTATTGAATGGTTGACCTAGTTCTGCTTCAACCACAAACCCTTTGAAAATTCCAAACATAGTACTTTTTTGGTGTAGAAAGTCCAAATCATATACAGGCCACTTTATAACAATCAGGTCTTAACTAATAATATTCATGAATTTCTTTGGGAAGGGAGGGAGCTAAGAAGAAACTAATATAACCAGAAAAGTAATCAGAGATCAAGGAAAAATGCTCCTTTGGAAACTATTTACAAAAAACTCATGAAAGCCTATTAGAAAAGAGACCAAAAACTCCCAATGCATTCCAAGGTGAAATTATAATTCATTTTTAATCAAACCTTCAAAAAGTCTTGTTTATTATGAAGTTAATATCAATAAGGTCAAAATTAAAAAACTAAATAACATAAAAGAGGGAAACAAATATCCCACAATATCCTAAAGATAAGTATCCATGAGTCATGACAACCTAAAGATAAATATCACATGATATCCTAAAGATAAGTATCCATGACATCCTAAAGATAAATATCACATGATATCCTAAAGATATATCACACATAGATCAACAGTTTCGTAAATCGAGATTATATAAGCCCAGCAATATGGGAACATCAACGTAAGCCAAGAGTTGAACCAATTATTCTCTCTTCAGAAATGGCAAATACGTGTCAGGCAGCAGAGGAACGTCCAAGGCAAGGCATTAATCAGAAAAAAGATTAAACAACCCATGACAGACTGCTTCAAACAGCAAAATTGCTCAAAGATGAGGCCAACTGACCCCTGGCACAGGAAGAGAGAATGTCAGTGACAAGGTTTGCAGGGGCAGCATCCCAAACCATGGTCTGGAAGGTAGTCTGTGGATGGCTCTCGTGGAGATGTTTAGGGACCTGTCCAATCTAGACATTGCAAATACAGTTGTGGTGCTCTGGTCTGATCAAAGCACTTTCCAAGGGTGGATGATGGCTGGCAACTGATAGCAATTCACGGCAAAGGAGGAAGAACCTGGCCACTGGAAATGGTGGCTGGACTATTGGGAAATTAATGCAATCCAGGACTGGCAGCAATGAAGGTGGCTAAGGTACTATGGACACAATGAAGGTGGCTAGGGTACTATGGACAAAATGAAGGCAGCTAGGATTTAGGCACAAGCAAAACCTGTGAAGGATCAGGTGCTCTCTTAAAAAAGTGTGATCACATACCATATATATAAACTCCATCTAACCTAAATTAAGGGAATACGAACAGCACAAATCAAATAAGTTAGCCCAATTATAAATCTGCCTAAGAGTAGGAGTAAATCCTAGTAGTTATATTACAACACATACCTTAGATGATACCGAAGGTCAAGGTCATGCAAATGTGAGAAGACCTACAAGAGTCAGATACAAGTGTGATTTGAGTATTTTTAACATCATATAACACATAAAGTGTGATTTTCACAAAGACGGATTGAAGCTGATTAAAAGAGGAATTAAATCTAAAACTTAAACCTCTGGATATGCCTCCCCTAGAATGAAAAAGTGTGACGGGTGTATCTACCATGATTTAAATTAATGTACCTCACAAAATTAACCACTCTAAAACAAGCCTCTAAAACAAGCAGGGATGCACTGTTATTTTCTCGCTTAATCATTTTAGATAAATCAAATCCTAAATAAATGTATTCTATCAATACAAAATACAAACAGATATCCTAAAATTACTTATATCCTTATTTGATGTATTGAAACCAAGAAACGGTATGCATACCTTCCTTGATACTAATCGAATAGTTCGCAGTGCAACCTTAGAAAATATAGCAGTCCGCAGTTCTGTCACAAGTAGTTGCATCCAATGAATAAAATTTAACAGAATAAATAATGAAAATGCAAGCCATTTTTTTCAAAGAAAAATAGATAAAGGAACCAAATCATGCAGATATCCCTGATGGAGAGCATCAGAAGCTAGGGCTGGTAATGACTCAAGCTGGCTCTAGAGCTATTTGAGACTTGCCTTGCTAACAGGTCAAAATGCAAAACTCATTAATTCGTGAACTGGGTTTATTTTGGCCTGTCTAATAATAAATGAGCATAGAGTGTACTTTCACATGCTCGGAATGAACTTGAAATGTGTCGATACAAATTTTATTGGTTCATTAAGCTTGAATTACTTGTGAGCTCATAGTGAGTTGAGCTCAAGCCAACAAAATGAGCTAATTTTTTGTTGAACAAATTATCATTGAGCCACCCTGAGCCCAGCCAATATAAATTAATTTCATAGTCAACCCCACTAGCAGTAACAATAAAGAGTAATGAGTGTGTAAAAGATAATTTCAGCTCTCAAGCACGGATTCAGACCAATATCATTAAACTAAGACCAATCATTGAGGCAGTTAGGGCATTGAGACATTAGATTACTGGTTCAGCCGTTGAGTCATTGGTCAAACTGTTAAAGCAGGTATATCAATATTATGTATATATATAATCTGAATATCAACTAAAAATGAAAATTTTTAAAACTCACAATAAGTATTTTCCTTTATTTCCTTTAAAATTGTTAATAAAAAAATATAGCAAAAAAATTATTTTGCCTTTTTGATAAAGTTGACCAATTCAACCCTCTAAAGCATGTGAAAAAAGGAACTATGGCACCTAGCACATGTCTCCAACGAGCAATGACACACTGCTAAAGGTAACGAAATGTTAATAATATATTTAAATATTAATTTTGAAATTTGAAGCACTGTCTTCCATTACTCATTTCAGCTCATAAGGATATATTTTATCGTCGCTCCTAATCTAGTTACTTCTCTGACATAAATATAGCTCCAAGTCCAACCAGCATAAATCATGACTTAAAAATTGTTTAGTTTGAGAATCCTAGACGTTAGAATTTAGACTTATAAATGTCACCCTCATAGATAAGACCGGGTTTAGAAGGTAGATAAAACAAGTACATAAATACCATTGAAAGCAGCAGCTCCAGAACGCGCAATCCCATATCCAACCAACACCGCCACTGGGGTTGCAAAAAGAGCCATCCCACTTGAACTCGAAGCATGAGCAGCAGCATTCCCCGAGGCAGTCGTCAACGAATCAACTGCAAGCTTGAACAAGAACGGGACCTGAACATTCAAAACCTGAACACAAAGTTCCAACAAAAAGCCAGGGTCACCAATCACCATAAGCAAGTTAGCCTTAGCATAACCATGAATAGTATGCAACCTGGTCACTAACCTTAGCCCCGACAAGTAAGCCCAATGCAGCAATAATACGAACCCGAAATTCAAGATTATCTTTCATCCAAAGGTAACTGGCAAGTGTGCGTATGATCTTCACATCAGCAACTTGCCCATCAGGAAGTGATGGTGGGGGTTTAGCAATGGTCGAAGAAGTAGGTTTTTGGCTTTGGCTTCCATCATCTTTAGTTGAAGTTGAGAACAATGCTCGCCCATCCACACTTGAAATCTAATCCACACAATTCCACAACCACGATCAGCATCAAAGTCATTCAATTTGAACTAATCACAAGCATTTGTTCAAGAGACAAAACTTATATGCATCTTTTGGATACTTTTGGTGCTGCTCTCCAATCAAAATCGAAGTTTCACTTCGATAACAATGTTGATCATTAAGGCAAACCTTTAGTATGCATATGAGGTGAAACTTCAAGTATAATTGAAAAACAGCAGCAAAAGCATCTAAGAAACTGCACCTAAGTTTTGCCCCAAAGAAAAAAGTAGGTAATTGAACTAACAGGGTGTGGTAGGTAAGGTCTGGGAACTCTGCCATGTGGAGAATTAGAATTTGATGAATCCGAGAGGAACCCCTTTACAGCAAAAAGCAAACCTGGGCACGCTCTCTGTTTTGGGACATTGAAACCGATTCCATAACCATGACTGTAACATGTTTTAGTGCGAATTGGGTAGACTGTGCCGATCACAGAAACTGTAAAAAGAGAGCGAACTCGATTGCCACTGCCACTGCAAGCACCGACGCTGGCATCGCGTTGAATAAGGTTTCGAGAAGCTGAAGCAGCAGCAGCAAGCATTTTCTGTCAAGTTCGAAGCTTTTTTTGTGTTTTCTTTTCCTTCTGCAAATGGGTCTAAAGCAAACGTCGGAACTTTCTAGAGTTTAACTAATTCGGGAAGTTCAGAAAAAACCCTAATGGGATTCGAATAGAAGAATGTTACATGAAAAAAGAAGGAGAGGGATTCCTGTAGGAATTTGAAAAACATAAGGAATCGAAAGTGTTGATTTTTGGTATGAAGTTAATGCACACATCATTCATTCCCTCCACCGAATAAAATGAAATGAAACAAGGACAACAATTGTTCTAGGTTTCTTCACTTTAAATTCTGAAAAACATGGAGAGAATTTGAAAATTGTGTTTTTCAATAGGAAAATTATGTTTTTTAATAGGAAAAATA
>Ga0123341_1000310_pt1 | contig 27304 bp, 14 predicted proteins | sample Turbeapinknodule_FD_89959 | JGI IMG/M metagenome (GOLD analysis project Ga0123341, IMG submission 89959) | Root nodule microbial communities of legume samples collected from Mexico - Turtle bean Mexico pink nodule | ecosystem: Host-associated > Plants > Roots > Nodule | place: Mexico: Nepantla...
AATTATTTAATGAAATAATTTTTACGCAAATCTGGAAATTGTTTTTTAAGGATACATACATGTAATTTATTTTTCAAATAGAGAAATTAATATTTTGTTCTGTGACTGCTGGAAAATTTAAAACATAGACGTGTATAAAATTGTAAAACTCAAACTTTACTTTATGTAAGATTAGATTATTTATTTAAACAACTGAAAACTCACTTTTCAGCAACTTTATCTTTCAATTTTATCTAAGGTTTTTTTTAAAAATAAATCATCAAATCACAATTTAAATAGATGTGTATTAGCAACGTAAACTAGTTGTAAAGTTATTTAATTACAAATTATTATTGGGACGGTTTTATGATAAATAATTTAACAATATCAATAATTTATCATATGGTAATTGGTAATTATATTATAGGGCGAAATTAGGTATTTGTTTTAAAAAAAAGTAATATCATAATAAAATAAAAATATCTAAAAAAAGTACTGATACAAAGTTAAGTTATTTATTTATTATTATTATTATTATTTGCTATATTTAGCTGTAACGTTTATTTATTTATTTTTATATGTACATGTAATGAAAACATTTTTTGTGTTCTATAATAAATCATACAAATAATATGGTAATTTTAATTGGTTTGGTTTCCCGATCCCATTCTCTTTCATTTTGTTTGGACTGGTATCGGTTAAGGTTAGTTGTTTCGTCGTGGTGGATCCGTTCAGATCTCATCCAATCCAAGCAACGATGTGTCTGCATTTCATTCTAATCCAGTGATCATCTTTCCGTACACTTCACACTCTCGTCAACAATGGCCGATGTTGCCGGAGTCACAGTGGTGCGAACCGTCACCTTTCTTTTCAATTGCACTTCAACTGAAACCATTTCACTTTTCAGTTTCACTCAATTACTGTTTTCGATTTCCGTTTCTCTTTATCCTTTGCTGATTCCGCTCTCTGCAGAGTCCCTCTATTGGCGAAACCAGCGATGCACAAAAGAATGTCTTCGATTTGGGAGCATTTGTTGGTGACCTAACTTTGGAAGAGGATCCGAGCAGGTTTTCTTCTCTTTCTACTACGTTTAGTTTCAGTTCGTGCACTTTGGAGCTTGAAACTTTAGAATCAAAATTAGATTACTAGTTGTTTCATGTATTTCGGTTAACTTGATTTTGTAGTGATGATATATCGTTGGAAGGACTAGAGCAGGAACTGGAGGAGTGTAAGAACAATGATGTGAGTCACTTTGCCGTCGCTGTGTTGAAAGCATTACTGCTGTTGAAATGGATCGGCGTGTATTAAGTTATTATGTTGCTTTGTTTGTGTAGGTTGTTGCTAATATACTTTCTAAAGGTACCAAACTTAGGGATTATACGAAAGGAGTAGAGAACGATTTGCGTAAAGTTGAATTGGATTCAATTCAGGTATGTGGTCAATTTTCTGTAAATTTTAACTGCTGCTCCATTTTATTTTACTTGTCCTGGTTAGTATGAATATCTGATCAAAGTGTGGTTGTTTACTCAGCTAATGCTTTTGCTTCTTCTTTTGATCCGATGATTAGTTTTAATACCGTTCTTTTTATTACAGGATTATATTAAAGAAAGTGACAATCTAGTCTCTCTTCATGATCAAATTCGTGATTGTGATAGTATTTTGTCACAGATGGAAACTCTTCTTAGTGGATTTCAGGTATGTTTTTGGCCAAGTAAGTTTTAACTTGACGCTTGAATTTAAGACATCAATTTTCCTCTCCTTTTTATGAAGACTTCTCCCCATGAGAATTATTGGATTCGTTTAATGTTTTAGTACTTATTGACCTGTTATTCATCTGTAATGGTCATGTAACAAAACTATGCTAAACCACAACAGTACATTCAATAATTTGAAGGAATCACTAAAATATTTGAAGTACATTTTTCTTATATTTATTGGATATTAAATCATGAAATCTTTTTTAATTTTTTATCAGGCTGAAATTGGTTCCATTAGTTCAGACATAAAGATACTCCAAGAGAAGTCTATGGATATGAGTTTGAGACTTAAGAATCGCAAGGTATGAATGTTTAATTTAAACGAAATAAATTTTATAGTTGTTCACTAATGTAACATAACACCCTTTTGCCCTTTGTTAATAGTAATTCAACCAAAACCAATATGTAATTAACTGTCTTTTTGACCTAGGAAGCAACCTTGGTCAAAATAAACACTTTAATTTCCTTTAATGTTTTATCCATTACCTTTATGCATTTTTGTCTCTTCTCCTTACACCCCAGATAAGTTAGACCTTTTTTTATCAATCTCTACTTGTGTTAAGGTTTCTCTTGTTTCATCCAACAGGTGGCTGAATCCAAATTGGCTAAGTTTGTGGAGGACATAATAGTGCCTCCAAGGATGGTTGATATTCTTGTTGATGGAGAGGTACTTATATTTTTTCCATGACCAAGCACTCTCCACCAATATTGCATAAGATGCTTTTGGTGGTGTGAAAAATATGTTTATTTTTCAATAGTATTGTACTAGTTTGCATTCTACATCCATTTCAGTTTTTACGACTTCATAAACGATATTCTAATTGAGGATCTCTCAGGTGTTTGCTTTTGACTTGATTGTTTTATGCTATAGTATAGACACAATATCTTTAGTAGCTTTGGTAATTCTATTGATATTTTTGGGAAACTTATTGTAGCTTGAATCTTGATTAGCTTTATTAATTTGACATAACTGCACATTGGTAGCCATAGAAACATTTAAAAAGTGTACAATGATTGCCATAGATTGACAGTTAACATCTTCCGCTGAGATACATTGTCTAGGTTTTCTTTGAGTTTTTGTCCTAGAGTTAATTTATTTCAATTCAATTGTCCTGTCTATGTTTTCTTATTTTCATTCAGATCACTCAGTACTTTGTGTATAGTTTCTTTCATTATATATTCCACGTTATTATTATATAATCTTTTAATTAGACTTGTACTCTTTGAACTTCTTTTCAGGTCAATGAGGAATATATGAGAACACTAGAGATTCTCAGTAAAAAACTGAAGTTTGTAGAAGTAGATCAAATGGTTAAAGCTTCAAAAGCTCTAAAAGATGTTCAACCTGAGCTTGAGAAGCTCAGGCAGAAAGCAGTTTCAAAGGTTACCTAAAATAATAAGAATAATCTTTTTTTTATAGCTCATTTTTCTTTGTATTTGGAAGCCATTTATTAGGTAAAATATTAACTATCATGAATTTTCATCTTTAGGTGTTTGACTTTATTGTTCAGAAACTTTATGCACTGAGAAAACCCAAAACCAATATCCAAATACTTCAACAAAGTGTCCTTTTAAAGTACAAGTAAGTTTTTCTTATTGTTTGTGGTGATCTTGAAGAATCTATTTATGAAGTATTCAATTAAATGTTGTGGCTGACCACTTGCCATCATTTATGGAATTTTTATGTTGTCGGCCAACATTGGAAGGCTGTGAAATATTCCAATCTATACTTCACTTTGCCACCTTTAAATTGAGGACTCACTTGTGGTAATGTTTAGAGCTTCTGGTTCTCTGGTAATCTAATGAATCGAAGTATAAATGTGTAGGTATGTTGTTACCTTCCTCAAGGAACACGGAAAGGAAATATATAATGAAGTTCGTGCTGCATACATTGATACAATGAATAAGGTAACTGTTCAAAATAGAATCTTGAATCAATGGGAGTAGAAAAGGTCCAGTTGCTTATGAGAGTTTGTCTTTGTTTCTAATCTTGGTCCAAAGCATCTTTTTTTTTTGCTATTGAACTTTCCAACAAAATCATGGCCCATGTGTCATCAAGATAGTTTGGTAAGCTTAGTATTTTGTAACCTAAGCCACCTTTTAACTTGAAATCTGTTGACAAAAAGCTTGTTTTGTATGATTAGGATTCTACCTAAATCTAGGTTCAATAATGAAGGATGCCGGAGCTCACCAAACCAGAAATGCATTTATTTTTCATAAATTGGGTTTAAACTGAGATATGTATATGATAGCATTGGAGACTTTAGGTAGCTCTGATTTGGTATAATAGCTAAGCCCAAATAAGCTTATTCTTAGTTTCTCCACGAATCTTATTGGAAAAGGGTAAAAGGAGCTCATAAGCAACTATCACAGCCCAATAAGCTCTTCCAAATGCACTCTAGGATAACTTTAGATAGAAACGGTATTGAAGATAACTTCAAGAACTATGCTAATGCTGCTGCTGAATGTTTGCAGGTTCTTAGTGCTCATTTTCGTGCTTATATACAAGCATTGGAGAAATTACAATTGGATATAGCAACATATAATGATTTAATTGGTGTAGAGACAAGAAGCAGTGGTCTATTCACAAGAGCAAGGGAACCACTGAAGAATCGATCTGCGGTATTCGCGCTTGGGGATAGGATTAATATATTGAAGGTATAACTCTGTCTAGAAAAAAGGAAATCATTGCTGATGATTTGGCTTTTTGATCACTGATCTAATTTGCCTAAAAGCCGTGTGTTTATTTAATTTAATTATATTGTTGTTATTGATGTTAATAGTTTTCTTCAAGGAATGGAGGTTAGTTAACCCTGGAAAAATAACTGTTAGAAAAGAAAGAAAAAATACTTTTTAGCAAAGTTGTATTTCAAGATTTTTTGACCTATTAGTAATTTCATAAAGCAGTAATGATAAGTTATATGTTACTTTGATAGTTTGATTCTGCCATTAAATTCATATAATACTAGAAATCATGTTTTTAGGATATCCCATATCTACCAGGAATAATGCCAAAATACTCTAATAAGGTCTGGGAAACTCTCTTCATAAGCTAGCTTTTGGGTTTGAGTTATATTCAGTCCATTTCTATTGATATTAGAATCTATTGGTTTTTTACTTTGGGTAACCCATTAATTTCCACTCTGTCTAATTTCACAGCCAAGGAGTGAGTGGGGGTAAGATGTCTCATTCCTAATATGGTACAAGAGCCTGATCCATTTTGAATACAATTGGTATTCCTTTGTTGTAATATTAAGTCATTCTTGAGGGTTGTTTGGCTTAATAGAAATTGATGTATTATTAAATGAATCTGCATAGATTTTGTGGACTTTTGGGTAACTGCATTTCGTTTGTTACATTCTTACAGGAAATTGATGAACCTGCATTAATTCCTCATATAGCTGAAGCAAGCTCCATTAAATACCCATATGAGCTCCTGTTCAGGAGCTTGCAGAAACTGCTTATGGATACTGCTACTTCAGAGTACTCTAAAAGCTCACTGTCTTGTTATTATCATCATAACATAAAGTCCCTATTGTTATGCATATTGACATTATTTTCGTTCGTCTGCAGATATAATTTCTGTGATGATTTCTTTGGAGAAGAATCTATATTTTATGAAATTTTTTCAGGTATATTTTTCTGGAGTGTCTTGATTATTGTGGGGAGTTTTCACACTTAAAAAAAGAATAAGGAAGACTTCTAGGTTATTTATATATGAAATGAACATTGTTGGATTCGTAAGTCACATATGGTGTATTTGTATTGCGTGTGAGGGAGAGATTAACACTGTTGGATTCATTGTCTCTTTGATGTGTATGAGGAGCATTTCTAAAATGAGAACTCTAAGTTACCATGAGATATGAGATTATACGAACATTTAGTTACAACAATTAGTTTTAATTTAATGGTTTACATGGCATATTAAATTTTGAATCCCTTGTGATTTTCTTCCTTTTTAATTAAAGTACATGTGAGATTTTTAAAAGATCACTTAGAACTTGAAATTAAATAATTGACCAGAGCTATTAATTTTAATCTAACCATTGTAATTAAATGTTCTCATTCACAATAGCCGAGAGTTGTCTCTCTCACACACACATGAGGATTGCTACTATTATATTATCGCTTATCTGAAGAAGGGTTTAGCTAGTTGCACCTGTGAGGGTATATAAATAATAAGTGAGAGGTTGTAATATGCTAAATTAACTCCTTAAAAACAAGTAGGGGATCATATATAAGTAAACATCATCGCAAAAAGGGTATTAAACATCAAGAGACATGGATGAGAGTTGTTTAAAATAACTGATTAATTTTAGCATTGAAAACTAAGGAGTGATTTTTTATGAACGAAAAATTAAGCCCTAAATTAATGGATTTCTTGTTTGCTAAAAAAACATTTAGTGCTGAAAATGGATTAAAGTTTTGTATTATAATTTAAATGTAATAAAACTATGCTAGAAAATTGTCATTTAATGATTGGAGATATATCATGCCACAGGCCAGACAGTTTAAGTATATTGGCTCTTCATACAATGTGATGCAGAAATAGAGATGTAAATCATAGACTTCATACTTAGGTAGATGAAATGAAGGAATGCTTTAGGTTTTATTTGTGATTGAAAGGTGTCTCTTAGGCTAAAAGGAAAACGTTGCTACAAAATCATCGTAAGAACAACGATGCTGTGTGGTTCTTAATATTTGGTGATAAAGTGCCAACAAAAGCGTAAGGGTTGCAAAGATGTGGATGTTGCATTATATAATTGATCATACAAGAAAGTTAAGACTGGGAAAATTCATGTTGGATAGAAAGTTAGAGTGGGATCAAGTGAGGAAAAGAAAAGGTAAAATCACATATGATATGGTTTAGGCATGTGAGAAGAAGACTGATAAAGGCCCTTGTTATAAGAATCGGTAGATAATATATAGCCTAATAACTTGAGGTCAAGAAAGAATCTAATGAAATCATTAAGAAGGATTTAGAATTTAGTGACCTCTTCTATGAAGTAGTTATAAAGAACATGGCTTCATTCGGTTTGTGTACCTGACCTTGTGGAAAACAGGTTTGTTTTGTTATGATCTGAATATAGAAAGGGCAGTTGTTAAATTCAATTTGGTTTATATAATATTATACTTAAACCAAAACCACTAGATCACTTCAGTGTTGAATCTCATTTCATTTCAGAATTGGGTTTTGAAGAAGACCCTTATGATTTGCTCTTTGGTATTTTCAGGTCCATTTGGGGTCATTGATGAGCACTTCAATTTAGTACTTCCAAATTGCTATGATGCTATAGGCCTCATGCTTATGATTCAAATAATACACAAGCATCAGGTAATGTTTTATGTTGTAAGCCTCTGTTTTTTTTTTATCTTTGGGTGAAAAGAACGTGTCTAAGCAAACACCATAGTGATGCTAATTAGACAGTTCTGGGCTAAGTAAGTCTAATCTCAGTGGATGACTGTTAGCTGTTTTAGCATTTTATTCCAATTTCCAAGAATCTGATTCTGAATCTTAACCCCCTCCTGAAACTCTGGAAGGTTGTGCTCTGAATAAAAAATTTAGAAATAATTTTATTTGATTTGATTTATGAATTAATGCTTATGTTTGATATTCATTATATAAAAAAGGGTTTGAATTTATTTACAAATCAGATCCATGTTTGTAATGCATTAAAGATAAAAATGAATTGACTTTATGTTAGCAGTTTACTTAAAATGACTCAATTAATAAGTGCAAAAAAATGTCAATTCAATTATTAAAAATAGTGGATTTCTATTTTGTACACAACTATAAAAAAAGGATTTCCAAATAAAATCAATTTAATATATCATAACTATACACAAAGGTATTCATTTATAAATCAAATCAATTCGTAAAATATTTGACTTCAAACAGACTGAAAGAGGATTCACTGTTAAAAAATATAGTACTCATCAGAATAAATTGTAGTATTCTGCATGTTTTGGCAGATGTACTTGGTGGTGCACTTTTATATTTAATTTGTATCTGACTTTTTCAATTTCAGCTCATCATGTCTCGGAGACGGATTCCATGCCTGGATTCATATTTAGATAAGGTCAGTTTTCTATTTATAGACTAATTTAAACAAGATAGCCTTTTCTTGAGAGTGTTTAAACTGGGAAGCCATATAAGATGATTGGACTTCTATGTTTGGGATCTTAAATATGATTGACATTGGTTGATGACAGGAAAACTCAATTATGACCAGACTTTCCCCTTGTTTTCATTTGGGATAATGTTCATTTACATTTTTATTATAATATATATAGATTGTTTCCTAGCCTTTGCAAACTTTAAAGTGTGATTGAATTTGCTGGATGCAGCAAATATTGTCTTACTAGTTGTTCCAACTCTATTTTCTGCTACATAATGCAAATCGCATTTTTGTACAATATATCGACAGTTTATGTATTTTATTTTTTATTTGGCAAATATTTGAAGCAGAGTGTGGAGGGTATTTACTTTTTATGAAGCTCCCGCCCCCAATTCAATTTCCTTATCTCCCTTTTCTTTATTACCTCTACAATTTATATACACATTCCTGGTTTCTGATATCCCTCTCTCACATGCAACTGGCATAGTTGGTAAATTACCTTTAGATTTAGATGGACTACATTATTAATGGCTTTAAGGAATATTGTTAATAAGATAATGTGCCCCTGTATCATTTAGAATTTACTATGATCGAGCCATGATGAAGCTAATTTTATTTTGTGCAGGTCAATATATCCTTGTGGCCTAGATTTAAGTTGGTATTTGACATGCACCTGAGCAGCTTGCGTAATGCAAATGTGAAGACATTATGGGAAGACGATGTTCATCCTCACTATGTCATGAGGCGTTATGCCGAGTTTACTGCTTCTCTTATCCATTTAAACGCTGAATGTGGAGATGGTCAGGTTAGTTTGATAGATGAATAGTCATCGAGTTTTCTTCTGTAAAACTCTAATATAATATATCCTCTGATGAATTGCAGCTTGATTTGAATTTGGAACGACTTAGAATGGCCGTTGATGACTTACTTATCAAGCTTGCGAAGAACTTCCCAAAACAAAAATTACAAACGGTGTTTCTTATAAACAACTATGATATGACAATTACAGTTTTGAAGGTAGGATTCTGTCAAATAACTCTTTTAAAAGTACAGCTATTATATATTTTTCCATCAATACAAAGCTCAAGGGTGAGACGAGATGTGGTTTTCATAATCAGATAGATTGTTTTCTGACTTTTGGCAACTGAAGCTTTCCTACTTTCTCGATTCCAGGAAGCAGGACCTGAAGGTGGAAAGATTCAAATGCACTTTGAAGAACTACTGAAGAGCAATACAACAATATTTGTGGTAACTACAATCAATTTCTTGTGTATATAGTTTCAATATAAAGATAGTTTTGGCAATATATGAGTGCGTCAATTTTCTGTTGCTATATATTCACATTCTTGTTTCTTTTTGCATATGATGTTCACATCTTAGGCCCACCTAGAATTCTGTAGTGTTATATGCCCTAAATTTGCGATAATGACTTTCAAATAACAAAAGCATGCTGAGTCGCCTCACCATTCAATTCACGGGAACTCAATTTGTTGTGTAAAAAGGTTAAAAACCATTTTTGCAGACAAAACTTCAGAAATCATAAGTATGATCTCCAAATTGGAGAAAGGACTTGCAATAGTTATAAATTTAACAAGCCTTTCAGATTAAAGAAAGGGGAAAGGGTACCGATAGATTATACCAAGCAAATATAATGTAATTTTCCTGCTTGTTCTCATGTGTGGTATCCTTACTGTTCTCCTCATTCCTTATAGGAAGAACTGCTTCAAGAACATTTTAACGATTTGATCAAGTTTGTCAAGTCTAAAGCTTGTAAGTATCGTAACAAGGACACGTATTGTTTATGTTCTCCATTTTGAAAAATACGGGCTTGATTGTGTGTAATTTGTCAGCCGAGGACCCAACATCAAATCCAGATAAACCCATAACTGTCGCCGAAGTCGAGCCCCTAGTGAAGGATTTTGCGAGTAGGTGGAAGGCTGCAATCGAGCTGATGCATAAAGATGTTATTACTTCTTTCAGCAACTTCTTGTGTGGTATGGAGATCTTAAGGGCTGCGTTGACTCAATTGTTGCTCTATTACACAAGACTCTCGGATTGCATTAAGAGGATCGTCGGTGGATCTGCATTGAACAAGGATCTTGTTTCCATTTCTTCAATCATGTATGAAATTAGGAAATACTCGCGGACTTTCTAATCTCTTCAGGATGTCATTGTTATATACTGGATCTAAATCACAATTAATGATATTCCATTTAATATTGTGCAAAAAAAAAACATTTTTGGATCCTGTCAAAGAAAGATAGCTTTGCTTCTTTCGGGACGCCCAAATAAGGGCACTTTTTGGTGCGACCTATTTGGGAATTACAAAAGTACAGATAATATAGGTTCAAAGCTCACCATTGTTGTATAATGGCAAACGCATCAGTTGTTCATGTGTGGTTTTTTATACTGAGTAAATTCTTGTAGATTTTTTTTATCAAACCTTGATTTAAGCATTCTCAATAGAAAGCTGATCACACGAGATGTAATAATAATAGTGAAATCCATGTATCCGTGTCATTCTGCAAGTATCAGTGTATGAAATTATTATTGTTCTGCCTTCATCACCGTCAAAGATTGAGTAGGTAGGGACCTTGTTCTTTAGCATTCTTTACGGCCGAATAATCGTAATCAAGCAAAAGCACTTGTTTCAATTGTATAAGTCGCAGCCCTACTGCAATCTGCCATCTTATATTAAGAAAACAACAATGTTATGTATTGATTAAATTGTAATTGTGGTATTCTTTTAGTTCTTTATGTGATTTCGATTTTTTAAATTTTCTTTTCCAATAATAAGTTATCAGCAAATACAAGTGAACTTGAGATCTTATTAAGTTCAGAGCTTTAGGCAGTGTGAGGATTTTATTAATCTATATATTACTCAACTTGCTAGTAAATCATAATAATACTTATCGTTCATAATTGTAACAATACTTCATAAAACTTTCAATGGTTTGATAGATTAGTTTCATTATAGAAAGTTATTGCGTTGTAAATGCAAAAATTAAAAACATTTAGTATCAATTAATTTTATCTTCTCTCTATCCGTGTGTATGAAGTAAGCACAACAATGCAATTTACTACATTCAACCATGGTGATGAATCTTTGTTCACAGTAGTGGTGCTTGACTACCTCACGCACGTAACGAGGGTGATGATGGTCTGGTAGATTATTTTTGTGGAGCATGCAGCATTGTGATATGTTTGTGAGTTGAAGGAGCAACTGTGATGAGATGGTTTATTTGTAAGAGAACCAACCCATGTCTGGGTGGGTGTGTTACGTGAAAATGAAAGTGACTTGCCAACATCTTAATTCGACTCAAATGAACGAATCAGGGATTAAGAAAGCTTAAACTAAATTATATAAATACAATTTCTGAAACTATTTATAGTAATACAGGGATATACAATGACGACATAAAATCCAATCATAAATCATCATATACCATAAATAAATTTGTTTGTTGACTGTTATTTAAAAATGTTATTAACGATAGCTTTTAAAGGATTGAAGTGTCAATTTGTTTCATTTGACGCATCATCATCTTAACTTGACAGAAATCGTAGTAAATTTGCTCACGAGATAAAATCCTACGATTCAGAAAACAACACTCGGCATTTTCGCCCAAAAAAAAAACAATAAAGCCAAATAAAAAACGGCGTGCAAAGAAGACACTAGAAAAAGGGCCAGAGAAAAAAAGAAAAGAAAAGAAAAGACATTAACAATTAATTTCATCCCAAAAATTTCAGTTTTTTTCTCTGAAGTAATTGTTTAAGTATGAAATTATTTAACTATCCAATCGGAAATACTTTGAATTTAATGAAAAAAAAATATCCATTAATCTCTATGTTATTGTATATAAAAAATTAGGAACTATTTTTTAAGAAAACATTTGAGAGGCTATGTAATATATTTATTGTACTTTTACTTCTAAGATTATCTTAAATGAATTTTATTTCAAAAACTACTTGGATAAAAAAGATATACCTTAAGGATGAAGGAAACGTTATAACAATGTGTTTTCTTGCATAATTTTGTTAATACACAATAAATGAGACTTGTTAAATAAATAAATAAAAAATAGACTTTGACATTGTTTTTCTCCATTAAACCACCAAGAATTATTTAATGAGTATGAAGAGTGGTGGGAGGTGGCAAAGCAAGGAACAGAAACATTGGGTGTGGATCTAAACAGATGATGATGCGATACAAAGAGGTTCCAAGTTTTATGATTTTCTTTCTGTTTTTCCCTTTTCTCAGTTAATATGAATGAATCTGAGAATGTAAAAGTTATTATGAATTAATTGTAGGAAAAAGAAGCGAAGAAGGAAGGTTTTAGAAAATATCTGGAAACAAGTGGAGCTGTGGATGCTCTCACCAAAGGTTTCTTTCCCATTCGCATATCCCTCTCTGCGTTTTTCAAGTAATTGCTCTGTTAATTAATAACTCTTGTTGCTTTCTTTGTTCCCAATTTGGCGTTTTTGAAGTTCTGGTTGCTTTGTACGAGCAAAACGACAAGCCTTCTTCTGCCGTTGAGTATGTTCACTTCTTCACTTTCCATTCTTGTTTGTGACTCCACGCATGTGACACACACGCTTCTCTTCGCAGGTTCATTCAACAGAAGTTGAGCTGTCCTTCCATACCTGAGTATGAAAAATTGCAGGCCGAATTCTCCGATCTGCAAATCAAATACAATGAGCTGTTGGCAGCGCACCAGAGAACCTGCAAAGAGGTTTTTTTCTTTATATTATTATTTACCATTTTTTTACTTTTTTACAGTGAATATGTAATATTAAACTACAGTCTGTGTTATGTTTATTAGAGAATTGGATCAAAACTTGAAGTACATAAGTTGATTTTAAGGGAGAAGATTAGTTCATTTTACGACTTTATTTCCCTTTTTTATTCGTGTTTACTGAGAAGTTTATCCAACCGTAGTTATACATGTAATGTGCAGGGTTTTAGATGTCTGGATTCATGATGGCAGGTGAAAAGAATAATTTACTGTGTATAAAGAAAAGTGGGACTCTTGATTAGCAACAAGAATATGGACTTAGTTATGATGGATTAATGATGTCTTGTGTGGTTAGGGAACTCGGTTATTTTAGGTTCGTTAATGGTAATGTAGGAGACAAAGTAAGGGAAAAATATGGCTAGTAAAAGAGCTGTGGACCTTTATAGAAGGGATGGAGGTCGGGGACTGGCAGAAGAGAACAAAGCTTCTCTTGTGGATAGTGAAGATTGTTTTACTTGAAAGTTAAAACCAATTTTGACCATCCACTTTGACTGAATAGTCAAGATTACCAGCTCCTCTCGGGCACTTAATTGTTAACATTTCTGTAAATATGGACAACCAGTATTAGGAGGTACTTATAATAACATGACTTTTTGAAGAAGTTATGTGATTTTTGTGTCTTGTTCTTTACTATTTTTAACAAGATTTAATTATCAATATGTGCTCATCTCACTCCCAGTATAAATAAAAGATCCTCTCTTCATACTCTCTTATTATACTTTTGTTAAACTCAAAGAGCATGAGGCCAAAACTCTGCCTTCTTCTGCTGTAGAAATCTCATAAAAATACAATTTAATTATAAGTTGTCAATCTGATTTTCAGCCCATTAAATCTGCTAAACTGCCATATGTACATTTAAGAATATTATCCTAATCAAGAGATGAGAATAACAGGTATAAGTACAAATAAATGTACAATCTCATATTATTTGCTTTTGTCCATTAATTCTGTGTACACCCCCCTCAAATTGATGTTGGTATATCCACAAGCATCAATAATACTACATCCTATGTTTGATTTTCTTCTAAGTTGAGAAGTTCGGTTTCACCAGCCTTTTGCCAACATTCATTCTCCATGACCTGTTTATGAGAAGGAATAAGAATGGATGATAATGTTGCTGTCAAGGAATTTATTTACCTATTTGTGGGCTTAAGAACATGCAAACTGCGTCACAGTGGAGCTGGATCTGGTTCCTGCACTAGGTCAGCAGCCAAGGAATTATTTTGAGGGGCCTCATGGGAGTTTGTTCCTGATTTTGAGTTGCAACACTTCGTCTTTCATTGACCAAGAAAGGTTTAGATGATGATTGACCTTCCAAAGAGTTAGAAAACAATGGCAAAATAGAAATTGGAGAAGAGAGCCATGATGTGTTGCAAAAATAATATGTATTCTCTTGGAGATGACATTTCTAGAGACCTGAATCCAACTAAGGTTAGGATCATAACTCGTAAAGCACAGCCTTTTGGTAAGGAGAATAACCAAGAAACACATTCAACAAATTGTGTAATCCGTTTGGTGCATTCTTGTGGAGGAAGATGGACATAACATACACAATCAAAGATGTGAAGAGTCGAGTACTCTGGGGGTGACCAAATAATCGAGTGAAGGGGGACTCATTGCTTATTGAAGGAGATGACAATGGAAGGGCTTCACGCTAAAATTGAGATTGCACATGAAACTCTTGCAAGAGGGTGCAAACAACATCAAGCAAATGGCAGTTTTTTTCATTTAACTCCACGTTTGTAGTGAGGTTGAAGGGCAAGAGGATTGAGATATAATGACATTGGATTGTAGGTACACTTGAAAGGAATTTGATGTCTATTCATCCCTATTGTCAGAGTGAAGAATTTTGATTTTGGATGAGAACTGGGTCTGAACATAAGCATAAAGAAATTTGAAAGTGGATAACACTTCATGTTTGGAGCGCAAAAAAAATAAACCCTAGTAAAGGACTGTAACCATCAATAAAAGTTAGAAAATAATTGTAATTTGCATGAGATATAATGGTTGTTATCTCCCAAACATCACTATGGATGATATGAAAAGGCTATGTTGCATTTGAGTAACGTGTTTGAAAGGATAGAATTTTACTTTTGCCAAGCTTACAAGGAATGAAATCAAAATGAAAAACAAGAGATGGAGTTTGTTTATTTCCAAGAAAACCAGAGACGGAGTTTGTTGATCCTGCACATGACAACTAGAATGTTATACTTGACAATCATTGTCAACTAATTGACCAACGTAAATGAGATTTCTACTGAGACCAGGAGAGACAAAAACATGGTTTAGAGATGAAGAAATATAATATCACCTGTCGTTGTGAGAAGAATATCTTTAGATTGCCAGAATATTATTTTATAGTATTAAGGAATTGAACATTGTTTGTCATGTGGTTGGAAGCCCCAGAATCAAAATACCAAGGTGAAAAGGATTTACCTCAAAATCCAATAGCAGAGAGTACTGAAATGATCATTTGTTGAACCATTTCAGGAGTCAAAGTTGGAGCAATAGTAGTAGCATTTTTTTGGACAGTTGCTGGATTGAAAGAACTGCTAGAAGCAGAGGAATCAACTGATGTGATCATGTGATATAAAGGCTGTTGCAGTTCGCTTGGGTGGCCTTATTAGGCATTCCTTAATAAGATGTCTATCTTTTTTGCAATAGTTGCAGTATTTTTTTTTACAGTGGAGCATGATGTCCAAACTGCTTGCAGCAAAACCATTGAGTAGCACTCACATCGCTATTTGTTGACTTCCCTTCTGCCATGTATGTTGCTGGGACAACAAATGATTGATATTCTTCACATAACAAATCATTGAGACATGCATTCAAGGTCAGATCACAATTTCAGAAAGAAATTGGCGTCGTTTAGTAGTTTCATGAATTGCTGAGACTGAATTTAGACTATCAGATGTCAAGTTTACTCTCAATTCATGAGAGTAAAAATATATGGAGAGACTATCTTATGTAGGATTTTGTCAGAGTCAGTTGTGCTACCATCAACATGTCCCCACAAATCTTTTCCTTTTGACAAATATTTGGAATTGGAACTCCCATGCTGAGTAATTTTTGCCATTAAGGCAAACTGTTAGAACATCATTTATTTTTCATAGACATGGATGTAGTTAAAAGGAAACAAAAATACAACTGAAGGGTAATCGGGACAGAGAAACAGGTAACCAATAAATTTTGACTGGAAAACAAAAAAGATCTAGAAACTTGGACTAGGGTGAAAAAGCAAGAACAAAAACGCATGAGTTCTGGGATTGTGACCTAGGTTAATGCCGTGTTAAACTTAGAGAGCATGAGGCCAAATTGTGTTTTTTTCCCTGCCCGAGACATCTGATATAAATACAATTTAATTACAAGCTGTCGATCAGATTTTCAGCCCACTAAATCTGCTAAATTGCCAAAGATACGTTTAAGCATGTTATTCTAATTAAGAGAATAACAGTTTCAAATACAAATTACAAATAAATGTACAATCCCATGTAATTTGCTTTTGTCCATTAACTCCATTGATAACTAGTTGGTCAAGTTTACATTTATCAGGATTGGAGAAATGCGATAGGTTAAGTATTGTGTGTTCCCTCACATGCCATGCCGCTGAAAAGGATATAAATTATTCTCCAAAATCTTGACGTCCAATAGATGCATTCTGAAGTTTGTTAATTTCCATCTGTGATGATTATTGATCTCCATATAAGTGGGCTGTGACTCTCGGCTTCAACATTACATTTGTGGGGAAAAACATTAAAGATCCCCTAAACCAAAAGAAAATACTAAACTTCTAATCCACAATTTGGTAATTTTTGGCCCCTTCATACCTTCTATTCAAATATTCTATTGATTCTCTTGAATTTGTTGTTTTTATTTTTCTGTTTGACTGATGTTAGGGTTTATTTACAATGTATCATATGTCTTCACAGTTAGAAGAAATCAAAAGCTCACATGTCTTGGCAACGGTATCTACCAAGGAAACAACTGACAGTGAATCTCCGAAAGATGGGCTCTAAAGCTGTTGAAACTTGCAATTCTTGGAGGTAACCTGGTTTGCAATTTCCCAGTGTTATTTTTTTTTTCCCGTCAAAGTGACTACTGATAGTGAATAATATTTTTTTGAATTTGGTTTTTTACCGAATTCCATGGTATCATATGATTCATGTATCCCAGTCTCACCTACTGAGATGAGATCATTGTTGTTATTATTATCATCATTATTGTTGTTGTTGAGGAGTGACAATTGGTAGATTGTAGTTATAGGGGATTCTGTTGTAACTTGTAATCACCTCTTCCGTTTACTTCAGCTGTGATCTATGTGTGAAATGGTGTTGATTTCTTATCAAGTTATTCTGATTTCGAACAGAATTTTGCATGCTTCTTGGAATACAATGTAATTGATTTTGAGTTTTAGTTTGAACTTTTTGCCTGTCCTAGTTCCTTCACTTAGTTGCGCCTAAATTAGGCAGAAGAAAGTCTGAACTGCCAGTTTATATAGCCTAAATGGTCATATCATAACCCTCAACCGTGGAGGGCTTGAGAAATCTAATTAGACATTTTTGCCACGTTTAATGTTTTCTTCTCTGTTGGGAGCATAAAATGTCTGATTTATTTTAGGAAATATTTTAAAAATCACATTACCCACCTAATTCTACAGCTAAACTTGCCTCAACAGTGAGGGTAAGCGTTTAGTTTAGCGTATCTTTATCATTTCTGTATGAGCTTCTGGAAAAATAAGTGAATAATGCATATATTATCTTAAACAATAGAATATTTAAAATTAAGAGATTTGTTTACCATAAATTGAGAAAAAAAAAATTGTGATCGTTACTATTTAGACTTCTCGGTAATGATTCAGTTGGTTCAAAAATTGTAATGAAACTGTGGTTGAATTATATTTACTGTATAATAGGTTTATCGGGAATTTTAATTTTTATGCATAAAGGTTACTTAAAATTTGGTTATTGCAAGAAAAAAAATAACTTGTCAAATGTATCCCGATGTATAAGTATTCAACAATGGTTCAAAAGAAAAGAGAACATCTGTCAAATTAATTGAAATATCGGATGGGTTCTTTCTTTCAGAGGCTTTCCAAGTTTACATTCACACGATCAAGTCAATATTTTGGTAGAAGTGAAAAAAGGTTTGGAATTAGATTGAATGTTTTTCATTGCATGGGTGCATAGATGCGTCAACCACTGCACTTATTCACCATTTATTACGATATTTTTTTTATCTTTGCCCATTACCATGTTTTGTATTGTTCATCATGCTACGACGAGTATGGTGTGACTTTAATTTTCTGTTTGATTACTTGTGACTGGGGAACGTGATTTCTTGTAAATTAAGAACTCCTAATCTGAATAGCTAAATAAAATTAACACTTATAAGTTATAAGAAAAGGAAAATAAAATTAATTTTATTTTAAGATGTATAATTAAATTAATTTTAATTTATGAAAAAACTTTATCTTCTGTACTTTGAAAAGTCTTTTGTTGAAAATTTTGTACAAATGGACTATTAATCTGCATATAGCTTACCTTATGCCAACCCCTCCCACAATGTCACATGTTGCACAACTAACATAGTATTCTCATTCATTGATGATGTCTCCCTATTCACAAACCCATAGCACAAATCCCACACACGTCCAATCTTGGCTTCTAGATAACCCTATTTAAAGTCAGACTTCCAAAATCTCTTCTGTGAATACTAAAAAGGACCAATGGTGTTATTAGTCATTAGATATGAAAAGCATCTACAACTTATCTTACCCAAAATGTTAGTTTTTCTGTTAATACATTTTAAAATTTCTATCAGTACAAATATTTGTATTGATTAATAGCATGAAGCCATTTTTTCTGCATTATAAACAAAGAAAAACAAAAGGGTAATTAGTTATTTGAGTGAAGTGTGAAGAAAAAATCTTGTGTGGAAGGGAGAAAGAAAAGAAAAAAGAGAGAGAGAAGGTAAGGTTGGTTGAGTGACTAGGATTCAGGAAGAAGGCCAACCCTTATCGGTTTGAATATTTGGTTGTCAGTGTCACTGTCTGTGACTGCTCCTACTCACTACTTCCTTGTCACCCATTCAAATATCCACCTCCCACTTCACCATTTTTTCTTTTTTTTCCATATTTAACCCTATTATTATTATTATTTATTATTATTATTCTTAATAGTGTTATTAAATTAAATATGGTGGAAAAGAAAATAATAAAATATGAGAGTGAGAGGGAGATATGATTTGGGGTGAAAAAAAGAGAGGGAGAGACAAAAATGAAAGGGTTCAGTTCAGACTCTGCACTGCCCTTCTTCCAAGATAAACTGTTTTTGTTTTCATTATAAAAAGAAAATAAAATATCTAAAAAAATTGCAGTGGGAGCAGTGGGAGCACACACATCTTTCTGTCCCAAACATGGAACCTAATGACAACCAACTCACCTCCTTCTTCCACCACCACCACCACCACCCCCACCACCACCATCACCACCAGCCCCAGCCACCGCCGCAGACAGCTGCAACCTCCACCGCCTCCCCGACTAACGGCCTCTTGCCCAACGCCGACGGGTCCCACATGCTGTACCCTCACTCGGTGGCCTCGGCGGTGTCGTCGCAGCTGGAACCGGCCAAGAGGAAGCGGGGGCGGCCGAGGAAGTACGGCACGCCGGAGCAGGCTCTTGCCGCGAAGAAAGCCTCTACGGCGTCGTCTCATTCGTTCTCCGCGGACAAGAAGCCCAACTCCCCAACGTTCCCTTCTTCCTCATCTTTCACGTCCAAGAAATCCCATTCCTTCGCTCTAGGTTCGCTTTCCCTTTCTCAATTTCGTTTGTTAATTCCGCTTCTGATGTGTTCGCTTGTTTCTCTCTGTGTTGGTGGATTCTGCGTTCATTGTTTCGTTCTAATTTCAAAATCGTTAGGATTGGGATTGCGAGTATAGCGTTTCGTACGAGTTTGAAAGTGTTTCTCAGTCATATGAAAATGTCTCTGTTAGCTTAAGGATTGACAAAAATACCTAAGGTATCGAGTGCACGATTGATGGCAGAATTTTAACTAGATGTTTCTGCTGTGAATGGGGTGATGCAGGCAATGCAGGGCAGGGGTTCACTCCACATGTCATTGCTGTTGCTGCTGGTGAGGTATGCGTTATTCATACTTCAGTCTTCGAATATTGTTTGTTGATTTTAGATTTCTGCATCTACTTGCTTCAGGGCAAGTACAGTCAAAGTCCCAAATGATTTGGTTATTATATTATAAAATAAAGTAACAACCCATAAATTTCATACCCAAAATGTCACTATGTACACTTAATAGTAGTTCCTTAAATAAACAAATTATATAAGCAATCTCCCAGGTATTAGAAATCACATTATACAGTTTCTTACCTATTGAATAATCCTTCGTAGTAGTTCCAGGACATTAGTAAATTGATGGATATTCAATACGTTAGAGATTAGTTTTGTAATTTTAACTTTATATTATGTATATAAATGAGCTATTCGTGAGTTGTTATTATCAAAGTTATTGAGCATAAGCTTGGCTCATTTAAATAACTGGGCTTAATATCAAGTTTTAAGTTTGTGTTTGTTTCTTTAATCAAACAAATCAGTTTGATCAAACATTTAACCCGTCAAGCTTGAATAGTTATACTCATTTACCACCCCAGCTAATTAGTAATTAATTACTATATGTTTTGTTCCACCCCGTCCCATCTATTTATTGTCCTTCCGGATTTGTTCAACCTGCATGGTTTTCTTGTGTGGTGGTGATTTCAGTCTTTTCAATTAGTAATTTCATGGCAGATCATGTTTTAAGTAACTAAATGAGTTGATGAACAATGATTTCATAAATAATGTAACAGTGTCTCTTGTAATTGAGATTGTGTGTTGAGAGGGAGCAATCTAGCACAATTCAGGAATAATGCCTTTTAGGGGCCAGGTTAGTCATCCCATGTCTCTTGCTGAAGTTCACCAAGTTGCACCTGCTTAAGGGTTCCTATAATGGATCTAGGTGCGGCACAATGAGTGTGCCCAATAGCCATAGTTAACATGTGGATGTCATGTGAACTGTTAGAGTCAGTATAGTTTCTCTTTTTTTCTGCATTTCCAACATATAAATTTGTTTCAGAGAATTTATTAGTTTCTGTATTTTTCTGATGTTATTCAATTTCTCCTTGTAGTTCACCAATCTTTATAGAACTTGTAAATTTTCCTCCATCCTTGGTGTTTGAATTTATTATGTTTTTTCATTTGTCCAGATATATTTTCAGTTTTCTTCTGTATGTGTACTACTTTGATTACTGTTTAACTATGCACTCAATAGGATGTTGGGCAGAAAATTATGTTATTCATGCAACAAAGTAGGCGTGAAATGTGTATTCTGTCTGCATCTGGTTCCATCTCTAATGCCTCTCTTCGCCAGCCAGCAACCTCAGGAGGCAACATTACATATGAGGTAAAATATTAGTCACTTTTTTTTGTATAATATCTATTTTTTATATTCTTATAGATATTCTTTAGAATATCTTTAAAAGGAAAAGGAAAAGTTGAAACTTTCAATTTTGGTCTAAATCTAGTTTATTCAAGTATTACAATAGCCAAGACTTAAAATCTTGTTTATGATATATTTTATTTTATTGTTGGGTAAATTGCATTCTCCTCCTTAGAGATATTGATGTGTTGCACTTTGGTTATTTAATGTGAATGAGCCTCTTAAAGATAGTTTCCTCTGTGACACTCTTCATTATTGGCAATGGCAACTGTTTTTAAACTTTTATATCAAATGGTAAAAAATAAGATTTTTGATGAAGTTCTAAAGCTACTACTAGTAGGAATATTCTAAACATTATTTCGTTCATAAAAGTCCTATGTGGAAAATTAGTTTCCAGTGACACTAAAAGTTGCAGGGAGAAAAATGCTCTTGGGAGAGATTAAAAATGTATTTGGACCCAATGTGTACCTAACAAAAAGATGTGGAGGAAAGTTATCTACTAAATGGGTTTGGGACCAGGTATAAATACTTGCTAGAGTTTTATGGGAATAGGTGTGGAGATGCCAGTATGGGTGGGTACTTTAATATGCACCCCACTTCATACCCATGTCATTTAATAAATTAAACCTAAAATTTGAAATATTATATTTAATTACTTACTCAATGATAGAAGTTATCATCTTGAAGTTTACCCATGATATAATTCTCTTCTCAAACCTTAAGGGCTTTTGTTTTCTTAAATTTTCATGGCTTTATATTCATCTAATTATGGGAGCAGTTGGTTGTTCTTCCATCCAACTTGGGGTATAAATTTTAGTTAATGTTTTTTGTGTGGTTGATTTTTCATAATTGATTTCAGTATTAACAACACCATTTTTGTTTTACTTGTTTGTCAGAAAGAAAATATTCTATTTAATTAGAATGTGGTTAATGGGTGAGGTTCTGAGGGTATGGGTTCAGAGGCAGGTTTTGCTTTAAATGTGAGTGTAGGAATGGATTTTGTAACCTTTTTCAAATCTTACCCATTTCCATCCCTACTAGGAGGCTTATTCATAATTGTTTACCACCATTAAGAGGATCAGTTAATGCCATTGCACTGAAGTGCAACATGCTTCTGACATGGATGGAGAGTGTAATTTTTAAAATTGGAGGGAAAGGAAGTATAATTTAAGCATTACGTGGGAGAGGAAATGTACTCTCCCTTTAATTTAAGATTCTTCTCTTGTCATCAAACAAGGTGAATGAGTTTTCAAATTTGAATTTTTCTCTACTAGTAATAAAGAGACTAGTGTTTTGTCTTCATTTTTGCTCATAAATTTCTGAAGAAGTTCAGTCTGAATACTCTTGTTTCTCAATTATGCTAATAAAACATTGGATTAGAGATGTTCATTTAAAATTCCATTTAATAACAGTAACTAATTTTCCCTTTTCATATTCTTCATTTTTTTCTCATCCTATTTTCTCCTCTCGTGTACACGTGTGTGTTTATGGCTTGTTTGTATAACCCCAACTTTTATGGACAATTTTTCTGATGGCCTAAATTGGAAGCTTAAGCAAAATGGTTTCATTTTCTGTAGATAATTCTTGCACCGTCTTCTTATAAGAAAATTGATCCGTTCTTCAGTTACCTTCAAGATCACAGACACGATGAGGAACCTTAATGAAAACTATCTATATTAGATTACGACTGGTCACTTAAAAGTTAGTGCCGGTCAGCATTAAGTTAGTAATATTTTTTTCCTGTGTTGTCGCTTGTCAATGAATTAACTATTAAGCAGGAATCATTGTCTACAACATAATTAACACATGACTAATTGCTGAAAATAATAATTTTACTTTTTTTTTTGTCAAGTCAATCTGCTTTATTATATTTGGTAGTCATGTGCTCATATTGCAGTTATCAAAGTTTGACTCTTTTGCTCTGACATCAGGGTCGGTTTGAGATTATTTCACTTACTGGTTCTTACGTCCGTAATGAACTTGGAACTCGAACTGGTGGTCTAAGTGTATGTTTATCGAACACTGATGGACAAATCATAGGTGGTGGAGTTGGTGGACCGCTTAAAGCAGCTGGTCCAGTTCAGGTAATTTCAGAAAGAACTTTTCGGTGGGAAATATGAGCTGTGCGCTATTTCTATTTTTCTTGGTCTTATCAATATGCAATTTGTGCCTTGAAAAATTGTAGGCCTAACCATTAATGAGGACTTAGATTTAAATTATGTGTCATCAACATAATTTATGATTATGACATTATGTACCATTAGATATAACCAACCTCATTTAGTGGGAAGGTTTGGTAGTTGTTGATATGTTACGCCGTCGATGTTATGACGTTGCTAACAGATGCTCCAAGGTAAAACTGGGGTTAGAGAGAAAGTTATATGTGAACAGTTCTTCTCTACTTATGTTCCTGCTTGCTCTGTAGTTTCTTTTTTTATAGCCCTTACCTAATATACACAAATGTGATTTTGCGTGTATAAAATTTTCATAGGAAGAAAAGGGGGAGATGAGATGGGCATTTAGGGTTGTGGTTGATAAGAGTAAAATTGATAGGGAAAACCGATGAAAAAAATATACATATAGACTTACTTTATATCTACATGTCAAATTTCACTGTTATTTTTTGGACCTTCCTGTTTTCACTCCTACCAACCACTGCCTGGAAGTCATTTTTGATGAAAGGTTAATCTACACAGGTCATCGTTGGAACATTTTTTATTGACAACAAGAAGGATTCTAGTCCAAAAGTTGATGCCTCTGTAAGCAAGTTGCCACCACCACCAGTTGGTGAACCAGTATCAAGTTTAGGTTTCCGCCAATCAGTCGAGTCTCCTCCTGGTGGAAATCCAATACGTGGAAATGATGAGCATCAAGCTATGGGGGGAAGTCATTTCATGATTCAACAGCTTGGTTTGCAGGGTACGCCTCCCCGGTCCACAGACTGGGCTCGTCGAGATTCAAGAAATAGCAGTTTTGAGCTGACAGGTATGGACTAACCTGCCCCTTCTAATACTTTGGCTGTGGTGCAATAAGGTTTCCTATCTGCAGGAAGGACAGGTCATGGGACGCACCAGTCTCCTGAGAATGGGGGCTATGAGCAAATTCCCGATTGAAAACTCAATATGGCTTTTGGATTTGATAAATCAGTGTGCGATAGATGTATGATATCTCTACATATCAGCCCTCTTTGTCACGTGATGCCGTTTATAGTATGCACCATTCATTAAAGCTCGTGGCTTCTGAAAATTAATACTAATGCTTGTCCTTGAAAATATTGTTCTGCCTCATTTACTGCTGTTGTATTTATAAATCAGGGTTGCTTACTTCATTTTTGCTGGCCTGTTAGTTTATACCGGGATAAATATGATAGTTATATCTTTCCTAGATTAGTTAATCTGTTGTGGATTATATTTTCCTTCCATTTTCAGATCATTATCATATCATGCTTCTTCATTTAATTGGCCTATTTTCAAAATATCGATTATCTTTCTCTTTTCACCTTCTGGGCCCTTACGCTGATAAAGTACGTAAAAGCTCCTGTTGTAACTTTTTCGATTTTTAGGGTGCACTTTACATACTGCATAGTGTAAGATGGTTAACTAAATTTTGTTGTAAGATGCGTCATATGCTTTTTTTAACTATATTCTGTGTCCTCAGATGTTTAGATACACAAAATTATTAACTTTTTCAATTGCACCTTGTGCAATTATTAAATGCGGTTATCAATTTTGATGGAATTAAATAGAGAGGACTTACTAACAATTTTTGGAATAATTGGTCTCTTTTTTAGCTTGTTAACTAATGTTTGGTTTTCTTTTTCCGATCATGGAAGAACTTGGTTATTGGTTAAAAGAGGTAAAAGATACTTCAGTTGAGCTTAATTATTCAATAAAAGTATTCTCTTTAATTTTCTTTTACACATCCAATATGATTTGTTTTAAACAAATTGATAGAAGAGCTGGTGGTGGTATTTGTACAATATAATGATGCCATTTGTACAATTTTTGAATATTGAATGTGGATGTTGCAATGATTACCTTTTGAATCATATATTAAAAACTACCTCGGAATTCAACCTTTGGTGCCTTTTTATTTTCTTTATTTTTCTTCCAGATAGTGTTGGGCAGCTGTTTGGTATATGAAAATAAAATTATTGGAAAATAATGAACCTTGGACATTATTAATCTTTGTATAACTGAATTGTATATGGTTGATGAAAAATGTTGTCTACAATAATCATAAAGCTTTTCTAAACACATCATGGTAATGTATCATTTTTATTAAACATTTTAATTCAGTATTATATTAAATATTTTAATGAGATTAATATTATACTTTTTTATTAAAAAAAATTATTTCAACTAAAAAAAGTTAGATTTTCACTTCTTTAATGAGAATGTATTTCTAATCAATTTGGTCAAACAACTTTTCTTCAAAAACATTATATCATAGACTATGACACTAGAGAACGACAGAAAAGTGATGAACCAGATTAAAGATTATTTTACCCTATATTTTTTATTCAATAACTTAGTATATTATAAGTTAAAAATTTATAAACTAATCACCTATGAATTAAAACTAATTTATCCATTAGTAACTAGCTCATAACTTATTAACTATCGATTTCTTTATCATCTAGTTTTACTTGTAAAACAATCTTAATTATTTTTTATTGAAAAGCTTTTCTATCAAATTTTATTTTGCATTACATAGTTCTGCTTTCTTATTGGTTTTATTTGAATAAATTTACGTGTAACATTCTTGATTTTTTTATAAAATGCATACATCAAACTTAAAACTCTGGTGACACTGAAAGTGATTTTAGGTGGATGGAGGACCCCACCTGTGAATGGTCATAGCATTCCATTGCTACAACACATCACTTTGGCCACTTTACAAAATTAGAAAAAACAGGCCAATACTGATGTTCCCTTCTCTAGGTGGAAAAATATATTTGTTCCATAAGCCTTAAGATAAACAAAAATACTAATATTGTACAATAAATATTTACTTTATACAACTCAAATTTATGACAATTAATATTATATTATTATTAAGATTTAAAAATTCATTATAAATAATTACTAGTTAATGTACATTATATTTTAAATTTATGATAAATAATTACTTGCTAATATTACCACTATTATTTTTAAGTGGCTTAATTACCATCATCATTATTATTATAATAAGTAATATTCTTTTGTTTGAATTAGAATCAATGATTTCATATCTGATTTTAGTTTCTAGTTAAAAATCAAACTCTTAAATAATTGTTTATACTTTTGAATGTAGTTTTAAAGAAACAAAATATCAATGCTACATTAAGAAATCTTTGAAATGGTGTTACAGTAGTAATTAATTCAGTGCCTGATTTGTTATTATTACCTGCAAAGGTTTGTGTGGAAGGGAGTTCAGGTTCACTTCATGTAAACTTGGGTGGGTCCCATCTCTCTCAGCGACCAAGTGCTCTCTTCAAACCCAAGATTGGAATTTTTGGTGATTGGTAGCGTTATTTTATCAATTAGTATCATTGACCAAAACCAGACCAAGTCCTGATTCCTCCTTTTTCTTCTCAATTTCTGGCTCCAGATTGTTAGGGTTTTGGGAAATTGAGCTTAGTTTAGATCTGTTGTAATGTGTGTGCCAACTGTGATGTCAATTTCAGCTGTTTGTTATCTGGGGATGCTTTAGAAAAGAAGAATAGTTACTCTAATTATTTTGTCGCCATGGAGAGAGGGCTTCTTCTTTTTATTTTCTTGCTGTTGGTTATGGTGCTCTCTGTCTTTGCCATCGAAGTGGAATATTCACACTGCAATTGTGATGAGGAAGGGCTTTGGAGCATCCACAACGTCCTGGTTAGCCAGAAAGTGAGTGACTTTTTCATCGCCATTGCATATTTTTCCATTCCCCTTGAGCTCCTTTACTTTGTCAGTCGCTCCAATGTCCCCTTTAAATTGGTCTTCCTTCAATTCATTGCCTTCATAGTTCTATGTGGATTGACCCATTTACTCAACGCCTATACTTACTATGGCCCCCAATCCTTCCGGTTGGTTCTTTCCCTCACTGTTGCTAAGTTCCTCACTGCTCTTGTCTCCTGTGCCACTGCCATTTCCTTTCCCACCCTCATACCTCTTCTGCTGAAAATTAAAGTGAGAGAGCTC
>Ga0123341_1000312_pt1 | contig 27229 bp, 21 predicted proteins | sample Turbeapinknodule_FD_89959 | JGI IMG/M metagenome (GOLD analysis project Ga0123341, IMG submission 89959) | Root nodule microbial communities of legume samples collected from Mexico - Turtle bean Mexico pink nodule | ecosystem: Host-associated > Plants > Roots > Nodule | place: Mexico: Nepantla...
AATAAGAAACAAATCTTTTTGAACCAGTCATGAAAAACATTTTTCTGCTCCAAAAAGTAATTTGGAATATATTTGTGCACATAAATCTTTATTGTCAATTTATATAATTCATAATTACATAATATATAGATCTGTGTCCCTGGATTCTACATTTTAGATATTATACGTATCTTCATATTCGTATTCGTGTTTGTGCTACATAGATTTTACATTGTTTAAAAGCTATTAGACGTACTGGATATTGAATTGTGATATATTTGAGTATATAATTATAAAATACAATTGTTTAGTTTAAGATTGTTTATTCTTTAAAATATTTCTTTATAAAAAAAATGTTTAGGATCTAGAATAATTTATGATAAAAGAAAATCAGTAATAAGATTAATTTTATAAAATGGATTTTGAGTGAGTGCTCACAAAAGGATAATTTGAAAGAGACCATTTATAAATTTCTAAACAATTATGTCTAGTGTCTTATAGGGGATAATGAGTCTTCTACTATAATATATAACGAAATTAGAAAGTGAAGTTGAAGTTTGGGTTAAGAATGAAATCTCACAAAAAAAATATTATGCATCTTTTGATTAGTTATAAATGAAACCCTAAATAATATGAGTTTCTTGTGCATGTTTCTCAGTTTTTTTTTCTTAATGACTAAGTTAGTTTGAGGAGAAAGAAAACAAAATATTGATGTTTGTGGTTCTTAGATAAGAAGAAACAATAACAGTTGAAACCTCACGGAGATTGAAACTTCATCATCATGCTAGATCCAATCATTTTCTTCTGGATTTGTCGCGACACAAAATCTTGAAAACAACTCAATAACTGATTAGTCATTCCACAACACTAGAGATGATTTGTAAAATGCAACACAAAATGGACGTTCCAATCATACAAATTTTTTGAAATGTGGAATTCAAAGAGTTATAGGGCTATAGAATTTGAAAGTTAAAATTTGTGTTTTTGAGTCGTATAGTATTTTAGATTATACAATTTATAATACAAATTTGTATTTTAATTGTAGAATTTAGAATGAATAATTTAAATTTTTTAAGTATAAGGTTGGATGAAGAAAATATGGGAATGTAAAAGGAAAAAAAAATTAAAAGAAAACTATTTTTCACTCTCTTATTTTTTTCTCTTAAACACCGAAACAGTATGATTTTTTTTTATGTAATACATTTTGTTAAGATAAAAATGTGTTCCTTATATAAACGTAGAATCAATTTTCTTTTTATATAAACTAAAATCAAAGTTCACTAGTTTTATAAATATTACAATTATATTTAAACTTAATTTTAAATTTGTTTATATTATTTTAACTACAATTCCTTCCTCGTATGAAACAACAAGACCTACTAAAAACAAAACACGATGCATAACAACGACCAAACCTACATTTCTATATTAGAAGAAATAATTGAATTTTTATTATTGGGTCAAACAAAAATTAGAAATGAGAAAAATATATAATTAAATGAAAGATACTATACCGAATAATTATAACAGACATAACGTATATGCTAAGATTTATAATCTCGAAATGATATTTTATCCAGAATGCTAAAACAAAAATAATATTTTTCATTGCAAATATTTCATAGTTTTCATTTTCCTTCTAGTAATTTTGGTAACCTTGAATAAAAAGAACGAATATCATAAATATTAAAGTTTTGTTTTTCAATCTCGTAACTAAGATTAATCATTTATTCATAGAAGATCATATAAATAAATCATTGATATAAAATATTTGTTTTGCTTAACTGTCACAGTGTGTAGCTCCTCATTGTAGGGTGTACGTTGAGTGATTCAGGTTGGTGTAATTAGCATGAGGGTTGCTGCAGCTGAGAAGGAGAAGAAGATGAGTGCTTAATGGAAAAGATGAAGAGAAGGCAAAATCATCATTTCGCTTCTTCTATGGTGGTGCATAAAGAAGGTACGTAGTTGCAAGAAGAAATCTGGTTTGATTTGTTAAGCCCATTGGGCAAGGGTAGCGGAGCCCATGTTAGAAGAAGGGGTATCTTGGTATTCGCACCCATCATCTTAACTTATACAGCTGCATCCATGTCTTGATTCGAGACGTGGCACCACGTCATTGTTCCAATTTTTTTATTTCTTGGAAAAGGAAAACCGTCAAAGTGCTGATGGTTTTGGATAAGATCGTTTTGCTGAAAAGAATTGAGTAGGTGCTCCTAGATAGTTCTTTTTTTTATTAATAATAAATAATGATATTTATAATTTTATCATTTACCTATTATTTTTTGTGTTTTGAAAATGGGATGTAGTATTTTTGGACAATGATTTATGTTACAGATAAAAAAATCTAAAATTATGTTAAAAAATCACTAAATTCATCCAGTTATTATTAAAAACACCCAAAACGAAAATTAAAGCAATATCCATTCTTAATAAAGAAAAGAGAAGGAAAATATATTCCATTTTTAAATGAAATGATAAAAACGGTAACAAGAGAAAGAAACTGATAAAAGAAAAAATGGAAGAAACAAAGCGTTCTCACCTCCATTCCCTTCCTTTTCCTTCAATGCACTCAATAAAATAAAATAAAATAAAATAAATGTAAAAAATCTTTTCCTCCATTTCCTTCTAATCCATTCCGATGATTCCCAGCGCCGGAGTTCCTAAGAAGCGGCAACGAACCACCGCCGCCCGCCGTTCCTCCTCCACTGTAGGCACCATATCCTCCGTCTCCGACGTAACCCTAACCGAAATCTCCCAAAACCCCCACCGTCCCTCTCCCATGGGGGACGACAGTCCCTCGCCCATGGCCGACGACCGTTCCTCTTCCTCGACGGATGAAGCTCTCCATTTCAATGACGCTGTCACTGCTGACGTCGTCCTCCGCCTCTTCATGGACTCTCCCTCTCCACTTCAGTCCTCCCCCACCGCCACCGCCACTGCTACCGCCGATTGTGTTTCCAACTCCGACTTCCACGTCTACCTCCACTCTGACATCCTTCGCCGCTCCAAATACTTCTCTGCTCTCCTATCCGACAGGTGGATCGGCCACGTCCAAGCGCCGGATCACGCGTCCTCAGCCGACGGCGATCTCTTCCGCCTCAACCTCGGCGTTCCGCCCGCCAACGGCTCGATCCAGTCGCATCTCACCGTCCTGGAGCTTCTATACACGAACGACTTCGCCGCTGTAGTAGATAGCGCTTCAACGGCGCTGGATCTGTTGCCGGTGGCGCTGGAACTTCTCTTCGAGGAGTGCGTGCGCTGGTGCGTGGATTTCCTGGAGGCGGTGCCGTGGACGGAGGAGGAAGAGAAGCGAGTGGAGAGATTAATCCCGTTCCTGAGCGAGGAAGAGTCGAAGGAGCTCGTGGCTAGGGTTTCGCCATCGAGAGAGGACTCGTGCGAAGCGATGCTGGAGGGTCTGGTTTCGTCGGCGATGAACAGTTATGGGAACACGGCGTTCGTTAAGGCGTTCGTAGGGAAGATACTGAGGGATTTGTCGTCGAGGGAGACGGCGAAGAGAGTGTTGGAGAAGGCGTTCTCGAGAAGCTTGAAGACGGTGAAGGAGTCGTTGGAGGATTATTCGAGTCCAGTGTTCAGAGGGGATCACAACGAGACGGAGGCCATTCAGAGGCTGAATCTGCATAAGGCATCGACGAATGGGAAGCATCTTTTGTGGCTTGTGGAGAGGATGATCGAGCTTAGGGTTGCGGATGTGGCTGTGAGGGAATGGAGCGAGCAAGCGTGTTTCACTGCTGATTTGCAGAGGGCGTTTCGTGATGATGCATGGAGGAACATTGTACCTGGCCTTCCTGCTGTTATTCTTAGATGTACCTGTAGGCTCGCCAATGCTGTCTCTGCTGGCACCATTCTCGCTTCTAGACAGGTAATGTTTTTAGTGTTCACGTTTCTTTGTTAATGAGTTCACTATTGGGTCTTTGATTAAGCTGTTTACTCAAACATACTCTAGCCTCAGGTGAGCAATTGTTGATGTTGTGGTGTGTGGAATCTGATCCAAACATGTTGCTTAGGTGCAGAAATAAGCGCAGTTCAACTTTATTTCCTCAACTATTGTTATTTCAAATTGTTATGTTATTCTGTTTATTTGTGTTGAAAGAAACTCAAATGTTGCATTCGTGAGTTGAGGAGAATGTGGGATTGGGAACATTGTGCTATGTTTGTACCTGGTATGTGGAATTCATTTACTGTGCTCCCTTCCAACAGCGTATTTGATGCTTAAGTTCTGCATATCTGGGTAGGAAATGCTGGTTATAGAATTTATTTTATAATCGGAAAAAAAGTATTGTATTGAAATCCCCCAAATTGTGCTGCTGCCGAGTGGTTCTTAAAGGGATTCAGCAGCACCTCTTGAGGGTTGAAGCATTTGGTCATCTAACTTGCTAAATTGCAATGCCAGAGGGGTAAAAATAAATTGAATGGTAATAATAATAATAACTAGTTAATTTTTGGCCTGTTAGATTGGCGTTTTCAATGGACCATTTTTAATTTTTTTTTGTTCTGAACATTTTGCTTTAGCATATATAACTTACATAGCCAATTAATGCAAAATAGTCAAATATTCACTGTTTTTATTCCTCTCTTTCTAATGCACTCTGACACGTTTAACAATATCCTGTACAAATATTTCTGTACGTATGTTTGGTGGTGTTTTTCATCAAAATTAGTGTTTTACAATGATAACTAGGGTTGACCATAAATGTCAGCCTTTATTGTGTGTCGAAAGTACTCAAGGAACTGTAATTTAAGTTTCCAAATCCCGCAGCACCCTATGCCTTTGTTATTTTAAATAGAAGATTTCACTTGCAACAAGTTTGACGTTTCCTTTCCATTTGAGATTGATTTTAATCACGTTGCATCCTTCTCCATAGATATTATTTTTAAATTTCTCAATATTAGATGATCTAATTCGATTGCTGCATATTGATGCTTATTTTTTTTGGTGTGTTCAGGTGAGAAGGAAGCTGGTAGAAGATTGGCTACCCGTTTTAGTTGCATGCAAAGATAATGTTTCGCCAATATCACCTGGCAACAAATCGTTGTATCTGGAACTGGAAGCAACATTCTTGCGCATCATCTCCACATTGCCCCTGTCAGATGCTCAAGAATTGCTGCAGAGTTGCCTCAGCTTTTCAACCCGAAATGTTGAAGATTGTCCTCATTTGGTCACTGCATTCAACACCTGGTTCCGCCGTGCAGCTCGACCTCTCAAACCAGATTCTCTCTTTGATCAATGAGTTCTTGCTTTGCATGCTGTCAAATATTGTGCATATATGTAAATACTATGTTCAGAAACTTCAACTTTAACATTAACATTGTACATATAAATCCAAAATAAACTGTCTTGTCTTCTAGGACAAACCACATCCCAAATACATAGACCATGTCCTGATGCTAGTTGCTAATGGCTTTCTTGGAAAGCATGATTAAAGGTCTAAAGTTGCATGTAAACGATGCTTACGAATTTTTTCGTCAAAATCATGCTTTCCCATAACTCGTTGCAAATAAAACATTTTCCCCCATTTTGAAAACTCAATTAAAATATGTCGGTCGTTTTTTTAGTATGGATTGAGGAATGTTGTTTTTTTAATATTAAATTAATTTTGAAATTCTTAGCTCAATAACTTGAATCTTTTGTTACATTTAAAGTTGTTATAGAAACAGTTGTAAAAGAATCAAATCAGGAGTTCAGTGAAGCTGTGCGTTTTAGTTATGAAACTTCTGACCTAAGCTCAACGGGGACGTTACCGTTTAAATTGTTGTTTGAAGCATTTCAGCCAAACGTTACCCGGAAAGTATTAGGAAACTATTAAGGGTATTTTTCTTTGGAAGAGAAAAATAGAGGAGTCAAACACTGGTATTAATTTTTATTTACCTCATCAAATAAGAGATTAAATAGTATATTAATAATATTTGACCTTTGTAGCTTAAAAATAAATGAAAAGGTAAAATGCTTGATTGAATTATTATTCTTAAAAATAATGTAAAATCAGAGAAAAGAATTATAGCATAAAGCTATCTCAAGGTTATCATATATCGCTTGGCTCTCTGAGAGGTACATAATAAGTTTTTTGGCTTGATGTATGGAAGTTAAATTTACTCCTAAGGCTATCATTCTTATTTGGAGGTGTGTGAAAAAGAACTTCCAACAAAGAATAATTTTAAGAAGAGGAATTTTTTATCAATAGGTGATTTGAATAGTTCATGATTCATATCTTATTCACTTGGCATAGGTAGATAAAATCTGAAAGCGTGTTATGCTTGGTTGGATGTAGTATCTTGATTTCCCTGTAATGTGGTTGATCACTTTTTGACAACAAGGACTTGTCACGAAATCTATTTAAGAAAAGATGGTATGTTATTTAATGTGCAATTATTTGTTGCATATGGAATGATGACGATTTGATACATCATATTAGCTATATGGCGTGATCTTGAATAAGGATGAAGATTATAATCGTTTTTGTACGTGGGATTATGACATTAATAACTGCTTATTGAACAATTGATTTTTTTTCTCTTCGGTTATGCTCTCCTTCCTTTCTTCAGTGTTTGAATTTCGATTCTTGGTAGAGATTGCACCTATAAAAAGTTCTTGCTTATTGAATGATTATTCGGTATTTGATTCCAGTTAATGTTGTAAAAATAACGTACTTTTTATTTTTATTTTGGTTGTTGTACTTATTTATATGACTTTGAAGAGTATTTTATTATTAGACTAAGATTAAATTAATATATATATCATAATTAAAAATATATTACCTAATTTTTCGTATAATTTAATCTATTTTAATATCTTGTTACCTTAATGTTAAAAGTCGATCGATATATACCGAGGTGCCCTACCAGTAGAAAAACCTTTCATTACCTTTTTCTGGCTTGGAGCCTTAATCCTTGCCTAGGCCTTTATGGAAGTTAAATAGGAGTAGGTGTGAGGACAACCTTATATTGTGTTTTGGAAGTTGTTAGAGTTTATTCAGAAGGATGGGGCAGTGTAGATTCGGACATATGACATTGATTGTTGTGTTCTTAACTTGGGGTGGTGTCAGGCTATGCATTTCTGTACTTTATGGAGTTTGACAGACAAATTGCTAATACTTGTATCCTATTGAAGGGAAGGGAGGCTGGTGTTGGTGTTCAGGGGTTGAAGATTTTAGGTGGGATGTTGTGAAGAAGATTGAACTACCACATTGAAGTGAGACAAAAGGTTAGGCGGTTGAAAGAGCGGTGAAAGTTAAAGGTTTATAAAACTGACCATAATTTCTTCTGCCGTAATAACAATTTCAGCAGGTGCTCTGGGGTTAGGCTTGTAATTACATTTACTTTTTATTGCACACAACCATATAATGGTTGGTTTTTACTTATGCAAGCTTTGTTCTGGTATATAACTCATTTTTTTTTGTCTGTTGTGTTGTGGCACAATTCGGCGCATATAGGGGTGCAGAATAGGCCTTTGTTCATGCTGGTTTATAGTGAAGACCTATTGGTTGTGTGATGCTTGAATTTGGTGTGACTGGATCATTCATAACACCAAAATGAAATTTAACAGTGCTAGAATTGAGAATAGGTATAAGAGGGATTGATCGTCCATTTATCTAATTTGAAGCAGGTACCGAAAATTCCATATGCAGGTTTACATACACAGACAACAGGGGACTGATGTTGGACTATGTCTGCACCGTCTACTTTAGCATAATTATGTTTCTATGGTTGCTATGTAGTAATTTAACATGTTAATATTTAGAGAGGGGTCATATGTTTATACTATTGCATTGCATTGGTGGTTTCTATTTCATTTGTAATATGTCAATTTTGACACAACTTGTACTTTTTTTTAATGAAATGTCTTCACCAAAAAAAATTAGTTGACGATAGCAGGGAAAATAAGTTCGGAGATAAGGTTGAATGTTTGTTCTGCATAGCCAATCAACATGCATGGAGATTAGTCACATTTATGCGTCAACCTCAAGCACCTACATGCATGGAGATTGGTCACATCTACGCGTCAAACTCAAGCACCTACAGAAGCACCTACATACAGAACCTCACTACCTTTCAATTGCGAACTAATTTGGACCAGGAAGAACGCAAGGCCACAATAATTCCATGAACAAACTTTGCACAACCATCCACCTAGCAAACCTATAATTTCGAACTTTCAACTTTGTTTTAAACTTCTTATCTCATTCCATCTATCATGTTATCTTTAATGTTCAATTAAGTTTCAATTATGTTATAACTTTACTGCTTTGAATAACCAAAATAAAAGAATATCAATCACAATTGTCATGACAGAAAGAAAATACATGTTTTACATATACATACATATATATATATATATATATATGTGAGTGTGTGTGTAGTATAGATCCTCATGTCACCTCTCTCGTGAATCTAGGTCTGGAATACAACCGTCCTCTGCACCACCACCAGCTATATCATTATCGAATCAATTTCTCATTACTTTGTTGGAGGAGGATTATTAGTGTCATTAGGGAAATCAAAACTAAACTAGTTCTACTTTTAAATCAAATCATGTTATCACCACCTTCACAAATAGAGACAACAATTGAAAACTTCTTCCTGCTTTACTTATGATGATATAACTCTCACAGAATGGCACTAAAAATGAACTATTTTACATATAGCAACTCCAAAGAAAAAAAAAACTCCACTCCGTTGGACAAGATATTTAACCTCTTGCCTCTGGATCAAGAGGGATATGGACAAAAATAAGGTTAGCTGTCTTTGGATTAAGAGGGAGATGGACAAAAGGCAGAGGATTTTAAGCTTAAAAATAAAAGCAACAACTAGAACAACCTTCTTCTAAAGTGGCTAGTGGTGCCTTGGTAGGTTTTAACAAGCAGGCCAACTCCAATGCCAATGCCAAGACAAACACTAAGTCCAATACCAACACCAACCCTAACACCAGCGTTGAACCATGAAAGTTCTCCATCTTCTCCATCAGCATATGTTGTTCTTGAGTAGAGGCTGCTATAATCTTCATCTTCATATTTGTCGCAAAGGTAATCTGGGGCCTGCATGATTTGCATGTAAATATTAAGAAGGATGGTCTTTAATTTGTGAAAAAAGAAAAAGGAATCTTCTTCAAATTGCAATTGGCTCGGCTATCAATTTTCCACATCTTCTCGGGAGAAAATTCAACACTTATTAGGTAATGCTGATTAGCTAATTGCATGTGTTCCGGCGGGGACCAAACATAAATGAAGAACTACACATGAATGGAGTCCTTTTCTTGACAGCTATCCATAAAAAAAGCAATGCATAAGTGAAAAAAATAATTTTAAGAAGGAAAGTAAAACGTTGAAAATAGATCAAAGGTTATTTTCAGTTGTATCAGAATTGTATTATCTAAGTCCCATCTCCTAGTCTCAGGTCCTGAAATCAATCAGACACAAATGCTTATATCTATTAAACCCTCCCACTTTCAAATGACTCAACATAGGTGTATTAAGGCTGTAAAAGCAAAGTCAGACATGCATAGAGTTAACTTAGATGATGAAATGGCATAGAAAAAGATGAAAATATTAGAAGGACGTCAAGAAAATCTGAACAAACACTAATTACCTCCAAAGTAAGTGCTGAAGAAGGATGTTTCCCATTTTCACTGCCCTCATGCTCTGGAATTACATCCAACACCCCCTTCTTTGCATGCTTTTTCTGAGAAAGCTGCAAGGATTTTGTTAAGATAATTGGAGTACCCAAGAAGGATCCTGCAATGTAGACCTCAATTGATGGGAGACTTGAGTCTGATAATAGCAATTGCTTCCCCTTGAAGAAGCTAGTGCCTGGAATTATGTATGACTCACAGTTCATGCTCCACCTTTGTCCATTATAACTTGATTCCCTGACAATAGCATTGGTGTTACATAATTCCAAGACACCAGAAAGCAGAAGAACATCTCCATCAAACACATCAAACTTCACACTACCACTCATCCTTATGCTATCGGTGCTTACAAAGGTCACTTCTTCTGATTTTCTATCTACCCTGTCTCTTTTCAGAAGTGTTGACATCCCATCAGAATATATACTAGTTCGAACACCATTAACTTCAAGAAGAGTGTCGGGATTCAAAGGAACATGGTTCAATGTAAGGAACCCAGGAGTGGAATCATCAAGCTCACACTTGCACACTCTTACATAAAATACCTTTATGTCCAGCCAAGGTAATGACCCCTTCAAGGAGGGTTGATAAGAGTGCCTCGCAATAGAGTATCCATTCTCAGTTGATCCATTTCCGTTAGCCTTAGAAGAATTCTCCATAGCCAGACAGTCTATTTCTCCTCCTCACTCAAATTCTTACATTTCCATAGGACCAATAACTTGTGTCAACACTAATCCACAGGAAACGAGTTAAACAGGAAGCAGACGCCAGCAGCAACGAAGTGAATTCAGTTCAGTTCCATTCACAGAGGAAAATCTGGACAACAGGAGGACAAAAAAGACAACCATTTATACATCAGCAAGACAAAGGGAAAGGGGATTAAATCTAAAATAAAGGACGTACCCACCCCCATTAACCTTATGACACATCTAGATTTGTGAATGAAACACAGTAAAAGAAATAATAAATGGACAATAAAGTATAAAAGCAAACTAATACTAAAATGAAACAAGCCCAGTTCCACTTAACACGAGACGCAGAACCCAGTTGAGGAAGATAAAGAAGATGACAGCAACCCACACCCAATAAGATAAGATCACCGTAGAAAGAAATGGATTCAGGAAACCAACACAGTAGATGAATCGAAGAAACAAAGAATCACAGAGGATAGGAGGGAGTGAAGGAAATAAATCAAGAAACTCCTTGAATACATACAAATCCGGTGGCTAAATCAGCCGGAAACGGTGTCTATTTCTGCAATCCTATTGATACCCATTTTTATTGAACATTGAATTATACCAAAACGAAGAGAGTCCACCAATTTGCCGAAGTAAAACAAGAAATTTGAAGTGTTTAACCACACACGTAGAGTGAAACAAAGAGGAAGAAACGGATCACAGACAGAGACACAAAAATCACAAAGGAAATGAATCACCTCTCTAGAGAAATTGACAGAATAGCCGGCAAAAGACGACAGAGAAGCACGACAAAAAAGTATCACTAGCAGGAACCACGCATTGGTGCAAACACATCACCAAAACCGGAAACACATTATTTATCACCCAACCACCACACCACAACACAACGCACTCACCATAAATATGTTGTGTTTTTTTACATTGGCCAAAAGAAAAAGAAAAGAATTGGTAATGAAGCAAAGGAGAAAAAGCTTTTTGGCTCACACCCAGAATCGGTGGCAGGCAGGCACGCAGAGGAGTGGAGGATCTATCCGAGGTAGGTCCTCAAAACAAAGGAGGATTGCTCTTGTTTTGGTTGAAGATGAAAGGATGAATCGAGATTATGGGCGAAAATGGGAAGAATCGAGATTTCATATTTGTTGGAATTGGGAAGTGATGGATATAAAATAAATATTTTAATGGAGGAAGTGGGGTCGCTCTGAATCTGATATTCTAAAGATCTTATCCACGGGAAATACATACATACATAAAGAGAGAGATGAGTAAATGTATTGTAATGGAGTTTTAATTGTGAATTGAAAAAGACGTCAAATGTTATCTGTTTCTGTGTTTCGTAGCCTCGCTCTCTCTCTCTCGTCGTAATCTCACTTTAGGGTGATGGATTTGGATGGATACCTTGCATAGTTAGAATTACAAACAAAACTCACCGTTTATTTTTATTTTTCATTAACTTCCTCCAAACAACACCTGTCTAATTTACCTTCTTCTGCCCTTCCTTATCATAAATCATAAATAATTTACACGGGTGTCGTTCATAAACAACCATTACAAAAACTTCCACACGGAAATAAAGTTGCATAATAAAGATAGCCTTTTTGCGAAAATAAAGTTGAGTGATTTTCGTTCGCTATGTGATATCATGAATACCTAATTATTTGCTTGTTGATATAAAGAAAATGAAAAAGTTGAAATTAAAAATATTTTGTTTTTAAAAGTCATTTGTTCTAAATCGAATAAAAATTATTGCTATTCATATCTAGTTATATATTTTTTTTCCTTTTCACAGCAAGAGACAAAATCTATCATAATCTACTGTGCATAAACTTGAATCCACTGTTCAAGGGTAAAATAAGTTTTGATTTTGACCTTCTTTACTCAATATTTAATGAATATATCGATTTAGTTTTCATAGTAGGTCTGTTAATTATGTTAAGATGATTATATATTAATTTAAGAGTAAAATTCCTATCATGGTCAAAACAGCATATTTATTAAATATTCAGTATTTAAAATACTAATTTTAAAACTGAATAAAATGAAAATTAAAAAAAGAAACAACTAATATAATCTTAGTTTTATCAATTTAAATGGATTAGGGTTGTGTGTATCCTTTTTTATAGTCTTGGTTTTGGTTTAGTTTTAGACGATTACATAAAACTCAGGGAGAAGACTGCAAGTCCGGAATACTTCAATCTTTCTCCGTGCCTGGTTTAACTCTCTTAACAAAAAATATTCACTTTTATTTACACGAAATCAGTTGACGGGGAATGTGAACAAAATGGTAAATTAACACTCAATCATACTAATACTCAAAAGTAAATTAAATTACACCATTTGTTACAAAGAAATAGCAATATTTATATCGTTATCTTTTAATAAAAACTTGCCACTAAATATTAAATTTAGATATAAAATAATAAAACTAAATACTTTTAACTGTTAAAAAGACTAAATTCGTCCATTAAAAAATACTATACCGGATCAAAACATACTTTTCAGTTATTAATAATAATTTAGATTATAAGCTAGTGCAAAATGGCCATTGCCAATAAATACAGATCCATGTTGGACTTCATTTTCCAAATTTAGGAATGGAAGTTGTTGACATCAAGTACTTGTGGATGATAATTCTAATGAGGCCCTACATGCCTCTCTAGAATTTCCATTCTCCAATAATTCCTCATTAGAAAGTTGCTCCTTCATTTCCCCAAAATTCCTTTAAATTTATCTTTGAGAATAAATGTTTCTAGTAGCTGTCATATTTGCTTTTAGTAATCTCTTGAAAAAAAATCATTTCATCTGTGGAAAAAGTTACTCTATACCTTATAGTCTCTGACCTAACTGAAATACCAAGAGAAATTATCCAGCCAACCAAAGCTTTTCCAAAAACAGAAGCACAAGCAGAAAGAGATAGGCAAGCATGTGCAACTAAGAAAGTTCGACCCTACCATCTTTAAAATAACACCTCCCCATCCTGCAAGCCCATTCCCTTCCACTGGATAAAAAGTTGAAAGCGTGACTAACATAAAAGTCTAGCAGGATGCTAAATTTATCAACGAAAAAATATCTATGTATGTGTGTGTGTAATAATCATAAGTCTTCAAAAGCAAATATCAAATTTTAAGAGAGTTACAGAGCATGCTTTCGGGACCAACGGAACTGATAAAGTTCCTGGGCATTTATGAAGCATAACTCGAATGGGAGGTGAACAGCAAATTTTGGTATCATTATCTTACAACCTTGAGGAAATTGAGAGGAGGTTAAAACTATTAAAAGAACATATTGTTTTTCAAACTGGATTGTGATGCTCCAAGGTATGACGGGAAGGTATGACCAGGAGTAAGATGTGAACCAACATTAAGTGTATGGCAACCCAACTAGAGTTTGATATGATGGAATCCTTTAGGCTGTCACCGAGGAACTGCAAAGCCTAGGGCAAATCAACCAAAAAATATGGATTACAGTCAGCAGGAAGGAGTAAAATCCAGGGAATTAAGTTTGAAGGAATTTTCATTTGTCTCCCAGTAGACAAGACGAAGAAATAAGTTTCAACATAAAAAAATAAGGAGGGAAATATCTAACGAGAGAAAATGGCCATAATCTATTATGTCCTCGGTCAAAAACCTAACAGCACAAACCGTGTTAATGTGACAACTATAATGAGATCACGAGATATTTTATTTATTCATATATAAGCAGTCCCAGATTAATTTCCGACAATTTTCTGTTCTCAAATTAATTTCACTTCTCATTGAGGGCTAAATTGGTGGATAAAATACAATGCAATTCTAGCATTAAAGTGGCATGTGTAAAGCGAGAAAATAATGGGACAGGACATGGCACTTTAACTAGGAACCAACATAAAATAGGGTAAATGACTTAATACACCCTTTGATCCATAAAAGATATATCTGCAACTGAAGCAATATTGTGACATCCTTACACAAGTTTGCATCATATTGTTAACCCTTCCAAAATCATTCAAAAACATTTTCGGGAAGAGTAATTATGATCATGTTGGCCATCTATTTTCAGGCAATGAGGAAATTCAATTATACAAATCTGCAGTAGAAGAGAATTACAACAATTGACAAAAATTAAAATGTTTGAAGTTCTTTTCCCATCCTAAGGTGAGACAGTGAGAAAACTTATGATTTTTTCTTTCATCTTGAATGGATCCGGCTGGCCTGTCACAATGTTTTTTCAAGTCCTAATGCAACAAAGTAAAAGAAGTTGTCAGGATGTGCATAAAGAAGACAGAGGTAATTATCACACTAGGCACCCATCTGATAGTGATACCACCACTAAAGAGGTATTTGGTATGTTCTTATTCTTACACCAGCATGTCAAATCATCTAGAAAATTGTACCCCACACTTATGATGTCAACGAATAAAGGAAACTTTTGATATTCTGATAGCCAAGAACTCCTCCTTGATAAGTGTTACCATAACTATTTTATACCAAGGATGGCACTCTTTAATTTTAAAAGACATTGTCATTGTTTTATACCACAATCAACTTCATATTTATGAACACGTAAATGGGACAAGTTTTGTGGAGAAAGACTATTAGGAAATCAATAATACTAACCTGAACAATGGATTCTAATTATCCATTAGATTTTCTCTAATATGCTTTTAGTAGAGATGAAAAGAAGGAATAATGCGGAGTTACATAGTTATGTTAAAAAAAATAGACACAGAACAGTATCAATTTTCTAAGTTTCAAACTAGTCATGACTCCTGTATTCTGCCCAAAATTCCTCATTTTCAAAACAGTATCACACAGTCAATAAACAAATAAGTAATTCATAATAAGGATTACAACAAAAAACGCCATATCAATCTCAAATTTCATTCCCTTTCCCGATTTTTTTTTTTTAATTTCACACACCAACTTTCTCTTATTGAAAGTCTGATATGCAGAGTGATGATGATCCAATGGAATGTGAAATCCCATGACCGTGCCTCGTTCCATCCTTCTAAATTATAATCAAAGGCATAGCTCGAAACAGAGGTGTGCAACGGGAACGGTGATTCCAAAGTCCATACAATGAGATTTAATTTCTTTTACCACACATATTCCTTTGTTTTTAAGACTTACAATTATCATTTTCAACAAAACTCTCCTTCATAAATTCCGATTATATTGTGAACCTGTACAAAACATATTCTATTGGACACGGTTATACTAGAACATAATTATCACCCGAAGATCGCTGTTAGTTACAAGCATAGTGCAAAACAGATAATACAATACCTATTAAACCATAACCGACTCAATTAAGAGTAAAAGAACGCGTAGTGCACTTCAGAAGAAGCATAGAAGTAGTACCTCGAGAAAACGAGCTCCAGCAGGTGGGAATCGAAGGCTATATTGGACGTGAGCCTAGCATTCGCAATAGCACTGTGAAGAGGCATCAAGGACTCAACGCTCCTCACAAACGACAAAACCCTACCAAACGCAAAATCCATCCACAATGTCAACCGCAAAAGGCAATGCAAGTCGTTAAGAATCGTTGAATTGAAGCGTGCTGTACCTTGAAGAACGAGGGACGCGTGTTAAGGAAGACGAAGAGAACACAAACGGCGTCGTTGAGCCCTGGACGAAGCTTCTAGAACGATTAGCGAAGGATCTTGACGCGACCCTCACCGCGGAAGCCATCATGCTAGAACCCCGGTAGCGGAAATGGAAGTTGTACTAAAACCCTACTATCACTTACTCTTGTTGTTTTTTTTTGTTCAGTTGTTATTGGGCCGGCCCAACCCAAGTTTGGGGGCCCAATACAAGCGGCCTACGAAACCTATCTCTCTTATTCGGAGGTTGTTTCTAAACGCAGTGTGGTGTGCGGCGAAGCAGGAGTGTGAGAATGGCGGAAGAAGCAATTCTGGGATACCTAGAGAAGAACGAGGAGATTACAGACTCGGGTGAGTTCGCAGCTGAACGCGGCATTGACCATAACGACGTCGTGAACGTGATTAAGAGCCTGCACGGTTTCAGATACGTGGATGCGCAAGACATTAAGAGAGAGACATGGGTGCTCACTGATGAGGGTAAAACCTATTCCACTGTGGGATCACCGGAAGTTCAACTCTTTCTGGCCATTCCGCCTGAGGGTATCTCCAAAGAAGACCTTCAGGTTAATTATATGTCTGTTTACTCTCCTTTCTGTGAATTTATTCGTTTTGTGTAATAAAAAAAAATTGTTGGTGATTGTAGAAAAAGCTGGATCCTTCACTCTTCAAGATAGCTTGTGCCCAGGCTGCAAAGAACAAATGGGTGGATATGGGAAAACAATTGATTTCTAGAAAGGTAACGTTGGGTTTCTTTCTTTAAGACGTTAATGTTTTTGTAAGGAAAATTGGGATTTGCGTACTTCACTTCGACTAGGTTATTGGATAGATGGAATGAGTCTCGCTTTATCTGAGTTCAGTTGACTGATGTAATTTAGTGAACTCATTACGAAATTCGGTTTACGACCCCTTTTCTTCTCTCTCAAATCCACTTTTGTTGTGTGTAACTACATTTGCTCTAGATTGCAAAGTGTGTGTCCGTGCTTATTTTCATTATTTCTTTTCTGCGATTCTGGTTTTAGATTTTCAGTACTTCGTTTTAGGTGCATTTGCGTGTATTAGAAATATACCACGTTTTGTGCACTCTGTGGGATGACTTCATTATTTACCGAGTGTTTTAGAAAAGTCTGTTTCTTGCCGCAGGTTCAACATGTGGATGACAAGGTCAAAGATCTTCTTATTCAAATACAACAAGGGCGGGTATGTGTAGTAATATGAATAATTTTGTCAGTAAACTTTTTAATTACATTGATAGAAATAAATTTGAAGAACTTAGATTTTTTTTCTTGGTGGGGAGGGGGTTGTCACTAAGTTCTATTCATTAAGGAATGGTAGGAACTTTCATGAAAATTGACGAGGTGAAATGTGGAGATATACGAGCCATGTTAAATCATTAATTGGGTAGACAACGAGGTAATGTCATTTCTTGGTATCAACCGTTTTTTAAATGGAGTTCTTTTTGGCTATATGCATTGGACTTGGAATAATACATTTGGGTAAATGGCAAGGTATTACAGAGCATCATACTCAACTCAACATATGAGACAGTTACCGGAAGTGGGAAGGGGGGATTTGTTTTGAATTTATTGCCTCCTCCTTTCAGTGTTTTTTAGAGTATCTTATAGTTTTCTTCAGCAGTTTTCCCTGTGAAATTGTCATGTCTGATTAGAATTTTTACCATATGTTGCAAATGCAGAACATTGGTTCAGATGAGATCAAAGCACTCAAAGCAAGAAAACTCATTGTCCCACAGTAATAATAATTTCTCTTGATTGTGTTGAAGAGCTTTTTAGATATGTTGAATGTGCTGTAAATGACTTGAATATTCTTTCGTTTTAAAGTTCTTCTTGGTGTCTTGTGATCTAGGACGTGGAAGGGTTACTCCTTGAAAAAAGGTCCAAATTATGCGCCCAAAAGAAAGCAGGTTGTCACTGACCTCACTCGTGAAAATTTTCAGAGGTATTTTTTGCTTAAACTGAAATTGAATGGGGTTATAATCTCCGAATTCAAATGTCTACTTTGTGCAAGACATTATTTGTGGATTTGCATATCATATGAACTTACTTTATTTTTTATGTCAGTGGTGAGTGGAAGGATCTAGAGTTCAAGGAGTACAATTATACTGCTAAAGGTCAGCCTCTTGAGGGTGGCAATCTTCATCCATTGCTGAAGGCAAGGAGACATTCCCTTGTTTCTTATTTTTTCCCAACTTTATTTGATATTTAGATTAAACTAATATTAAAATTGTATATTATAGAAACTTTGCTCACAATAAAAAAATATTTATACTCTGGAAAACAAACAAGAATATAATGTGTTTTTATATATTTAAATTTTTAAATTGATATTGAAAGATTTTACTACTTTATGTTATAATGGAAGCAATCTCTACCTATGTTGTGTTATTTGCCTGTCCCTAGCCACACAAAACTGAGGATGGTTGAGCTTGGCTGTTGTCAAATCCGTATGATGTAGACAGACAATTTAATTATGTCATTTCAGCTATTTATAGAGCACAATGACTTTTTTTATTAATAATTGCCCAAAAAATAAACTTTTGACAATACTTAATGTGTTCAATACTTCTAAAATCTCTCTGTTTTCAGGTACGATCTCAGCTGAAACAGATTTTCCTCTGCATGGGGTGAGTTCTATCTTTGTTATTTGGAAGTATAAAGTTTTTGTGTGGTAAATATTCGTTTCAAATTACAAGATTAACATCTTTTAATCTTAATTTCTCGTACTGCAGGTTTGAGGAGATGCCAACAAATAATTTTGTTGAGAGCAGGTAATTGTTGTTTGAAAAAAATTATATCAAGTTCCTTGTATCTTTTTCATCAAGTTCTCTATGTACCCTCTTTTTCACTAAAACAAAAGCTCTGTGGTCTTAACTGAGGCTTTCAAGCAAGCGGGTGCCTTTACAAAGTCTTCAGTATAACTGAAATTTCAGAAACCAAAATTTTCCCCTTTCAGAAATGAGAGAAAACTGTATCTTTGATTATTTATTTTTTGTGAGTATTCAAAGATGATTATCATCTTCTGTAACCTGTTTCATTGGACCTTTGAATGACATCAAATTAATTACTGGAGCTATTTTTCTTTTGTTATTAACTTATTATAGAGAAATGATTTGAAAGGTTCTTTTTGTAGTGCCTTGAGAGCTGGACAAGAAACTCGTGTTCTATATTGTGAACAACTACAACATCATGAAAGAAGTAGCATTTAAAAAAATAAAAATTTCTAAATCTAGTTTCAGATTGTTAATGGGCGCCCTTGATTCTATGTGTAATGTAGATAATAGAGTTTATCTTTAAAAGCATTAAATCCAACAGGTTATAATGTTATAAATTTGCTCTCACCATAAATTTTACATCTGAATGAAAATCTGCAGCTTCTGGAACTTTGATGCCCTGTTCCAGCCCCAACAACACCCAGCTCGTGATTCACATGATACATTCTTTTTGGAAAGTTAGTAAAAACCTTAGTTGTTTTCATCATGCTAATCTTGTATCATCTGTTTCTATTCTGAGAACATGAAACACATATCTCTGCAGCTCCTTCAACAACAAAGGAATTGCCAGAAGATTATGTTGCAAGAGTGAAGCAAGTTCATGAATCTGGTGGTTATGAGTCTAGAGGGTATGACCTTGACCGAACTCAACACTTTTAGCATTGGCTATTTACTATCGATAGAGGGATATGCTTTATGTAAAACCTTGCAATTTCTATCTTGGTAGATATGCATATGACTGGAAGAGAGAGGAAGCAAATAAAAACCTCCTGCGAACCCATACAACTGCTGTTTCCTCCAGGATGCTTTACCAACTTGCAAAGGTATCTGTCTGAATTTGCCAGTGTCATGTGCTTGTGGGTACATATGATTACATGGTGTTTAGTGCCGTTCAGGCCTCCTAATATTCTTATTATTCCTGATGATTTCGATGAAATTTCTTAATGTCAAGATATTTGTTTCAGCTGGACTAAGTTATGACACTTATACGTGATTATCCTCCAAGTTTCTAGCTCTGAATTATATCTTACATGTTTCTTTATTTTGCTCTTCATTCTGATGTCTATGCAGAAACCATTTGCCCCGAAAAAATATTTCTCTATAGATCGTGTATTCAGAAATGAAGCAGTTGATCGGACACATCTTGCGGAGTTCCACCAAATAGAAGGTATGTGGGAGCTAATCAGTTACTGGCCCTGTGATGTTAACTCTTTGCAAATTGTTCATCTCGCAAATGAATAAAGATCATCTTTGATGGTCCTATTTCAAATCATATTCAGCTTCTGTTGTGGTTTGACCCACCGAACTTTTTGTGCCTTTCACATTTTCTTTTTAATTTCAGGCCTTGTATGTGATCGGGGTCTCACTCTGTCTGACTTGATAGGAGTCCTGCATGATTTTTTCTCACGCTTAGGTAATGTTCTCCTGTACTGAACAAGATTTAAATGTTGAATGTAAGTTGGAGAGTTGAAGGAATATGATCCACTGTCAATGTTAGTGTGTGAAGGCATTAGTTGTAAGTATGATTAATCTGTTATTGAGTTTAGGCATGACCAAGCTGAAGTTCAAACCAGCTTACAATCCATACACTGAACCTAGCATGGAGATCTTTAGGTGAGTCTTTACTTGGCATGTCCTAATTTGATTTCGGATATCCTGAGATAACTTATTGACCAAGTACTTTTAACAGTTATCATGAAGGTTTTAAAAAATGGGTAGAGGTAGGAAACTCGGGCATGTTCAGGCCTGAAATGTTGCAGCCGATGGGACTTCCTGAAGATGTTCAAGTTATTGCGTGGGGGCTTTCCCTTGAAAGGTGGGAAAAGCCATACTGAGAACAAAATCAATTAATTTCTTAAATTTAAAATTGTCGTACAAAACTACAAATAACAGAGCTTATAAAATGTACATGTTTATTTAACTTGTTTTATCTGGAAACAGGCCAACAATGATTCTTTACGGTATAGATAACATCAGAGATCTCTTCGGACACAAGGTATTTTTAAGGGATAAATACAATCTATTATATTGATGGGTCTTTTGTGTATGTATTTTAAATTAAATATTTGTTAAACGTAGTAGTGATATTTTTCTTGTTTTCACAGGTGGATCTTGGGCTCATAAAGAAAAATCCTATATGTCGTCTTGGTATTGACTAAAATGAGTCATGTTTGTCTCTTGTATTTCTTATCTGTTACAAATTTCAATTTATTTTGTCTCTAACATTAAACACTACTTGTAGATTATTAGTTCAAATTTAGATGAAGAATTTTTGATAAGGGAAAAAAATTAGGCCTTTTGTGTTTATTTTTTCTTGTGTTGTGAAAAATAATTGATGGAAAAGTTACCAAATTTCAATTTCTTGTAATTGAGATTTTATTAAGTTATCACATTGGAGGACGTATCCATTGTAAGTGATCTGTTTCGGTTTTTTACTAATTGAACACATCGTTCCAAAAAGAAATGATATTAAGGAAAAATAGTAAATAAATCATCTCTGGTTTTAGATTTTCAATCTTTTTTACGGGTAAATTTTTAATAAATATATTTAGTTTCTTTTGAACTCGTTATAAAAAAGTAAGAACCTCAAATAATGTAATATTTTTTTAGTTATCTTTTGCAGATAACTTTTATTATTCTTAAAAATAATGTAAATTCAGAGAAGAATTATAGCATAAAGCTATCTCAAGGTTAGCATATATATCTGATGTGGTCAATGAAATTTTATGCGGCTTTTGGACCTTGATCATTTGCAAATAATTTAATACTACGGATATAGGTTTTTCATATGAAACCCGTGATGACAATTCTGTCTTTGAAGGCCATGCTACAAATTGCTGGAAAGAAAGGCTGAAGTAATTTTAAATGGATTTCATATATCAAAGAGTGTTGACCTTCAGATTAAGGTGAAAACACAGGCGAAAGTAAGATCCATTGAAGAACAAAGCAGACATGTAACAAAAATGGTCATGATAAGTGGAAGATGTAAATTTACAGTGAGCATAAAAGACCATCCTAAAGAATAATTGCGAAGAGTACACATGTTAGATCTTCTCAGTTACGGACTCCACAGAGGTAATGTCATTGCCTCACTCTGCAGAAATTCTATATTTACATGCGAGACAGCGCTTGCCAAGTTGCAGGCTTCTTTTTGTTTAAGACGTAGGAGCTCCTTCTCACTCACTCTAAACCAACCGTTATTATATGACAATCACTTCTCTGACCATTGACGTTACGAGACTAAAGCTACTATACAGCTTTAATTTCTAACATTCAACCACCGTTCTTCTTTCTGTAGAGCCATCAAAAAAATTTATGCCAGGGGTGTTGAAATATCTTCAGTAACAACAGATTGGAGATGGGTAGTGCCCTCATTTGTGACAGCAGATTCAAATCTTTTGCGCTTTCCAATTAAATCCTTGACCATTTTGTGGAATTCTTCGTCACTGTTAGCCAACATGTATCTCAGCTTAATATTAATATGGTTCTCCACTAGAACCTTGTGCCTTGGGATAATTCGACCCTCAAGAGAATAGCTGAAAAACCTGACAATGGCGAGGGGCATAGATAATTGATGACAAGCAACCAATGGGTAAAAACAAGTAAGAATCAAACAGAATATTTTCACATAATCTACTTGAGGTTAAATATAATTATGCGATACCTTGGAAACTCAATGACATCTTTCAAAGGCCGGATCATGGACTTTCGCAAATAAATATACTTGGGACGAAGGACATCTGGATTGTATCTGAGCAGCAATGGGAAATCAGTAATCATCTCACCCAATTGCCGAAGACGTATGCCAAGAGATAAAAAATATTTTACATTTACATAAAGCTTATGTACTATATTGCATCCCAAGAGCTCAGGTCCAAGAGCCACAACCTTGCCAATATCTTTCTCAGTGACTCCAGCTTTGGTCATCAAGAATATGACCTATACAATGTTCAAATTTCAGCAACAGATTCAATTGATGCTTCTAGATGAGCCAGACAATTAATTATTGTGATTAACTTATTATGTCCATGCAGCAATTTCTTTTACATGAAGGGAATCTTTTTAGCACTTCATGCATAGATTTCCGTTCATAGGTCATCCTTTCTGGATGTGGTTTGAAATCTATGTAGGTGGAGTTTGGTTACAAATAAATAAATATAATTTGAGGAATGTTAGCTACACAACACACTCTCTAATACGCACTCTTACAAGTTGAAATTTATTAGAAACTACAACAAAATCATGAAGACTTGAGATTCACATTTTTTCTATTTCAACCAATGATAGAAGGTGTATTCAAAGAGTGTCAGATTGTGTTACTAGCATTTTCCATACAACTTCGTCACTGCACGATATTATTCAATTTGGTCAATGGTCCACCCATTTTATCAGGTGTTCCTGAACATAGTATGAAGACTCTTTTCTTTTTCAGTTATTAACAAAAAAATCATCAGGGCAGTAGCAAGGCATTGAAAAAATTACTTTAAGGTGGAACTACCATAGCTGTAGAAGAAAAGAACAAACCACTGGTTTAATTTTCTTCTCCAGGCTGTAAGTGAGTAGAGGTGGAAACTTCACAAGCATGCTGCCAATCCCATCCTTGCGAACCCCTATATCTTCAAAAAATTGTACCTTCACAATAAAATAACAATTATCTCATTATTCTCAAGTACAAATATAAAAGTCATTGGAAACTTTATTTCTGAATCTACTGCACTTCTAGTGTGTAAGAATACGATAACATCAAGACCTCATAAGCTGAAGGAGTGAAAATAATGATAATAAAACAGATTCTCTGTACAAAGTACCACTACTGAATTGTACCACCTGCCACCTTAATCTCAAACATCACTCAACTGATAACATAAACAAATAAAAAAGTGTTTGTATACCTTTGGCACAATAGTCTTCTCCAAGTCAGCACAAAAGACCATTGGTTTAATGACAAGCATTCTCTTCATGCCATTTCGAGTGATCCCATAATAATACAGATACTTAACAAGAGGCTTCCAGTGTTCCTCAATGCTGCACGCCATCAATTGTGGCCTAAATGCAAGCAATTTGCCAACATCCTCAATTTGAAGCCCAAATTCTTTTAAGTAATTAACCTGAAAATTACATTTGCAGCTTCTCACTACATGTATATCTATATATCAAACAATCATCAACTTTCACATCAAAGTAAACTTTATACTTAAGCCTTTGAACTTCCTTTGTGTTTGATTTGGATAATACTAAAACCAAATAAACTAACAAAGCATTAGAGAAGACAGTAAGGATATACTGCAAGACAGCTTTCTTACTTTACAGTGTGTCAAAATATAATGTACCTTTTCATTCATTTCTTCCAGAGAATAGTAACCAAGAACTCTAGGAAAATCGAAAACCATTGTACCAAAATCTTTCTCATTTAAACCCATATCTATGAAGAAATGTGCACGAGTCTTCACTTCTTCTAAGCTGTAAGACAATAACTGAGGACAACGACTAATGACATAACCCATCCAATCCCTCCTTACTCCATTTGCCTCCAAATACTGAACAATCTCATCCAGCTCCTCATGTCTGCGCTGCAAAATATTCTCTCCAGCCTTCAACATTACAACACCGAGAAACTCACCTTTCACACGTACCGATTTCAACCACATGACAAAACTTCTTATGGCCTCAGGTTTTCCTCTCGACATCAAAATGATCTTCGCTATCCGAGGATACGACAGTGCATTATGCTTCAACCATCTGGACAATCAAACACAAGCATTTGAAATTGAAATTTCACACTGAAAACACTTCTAAGAATAACTAATAAGGATGATCATCCCCAAAGTTTTAAAAAAAATATCCTAGACAGCAATCTAGCATCAAGGTGTTTTGGAGTAACTGCAATCGTATCACCACTGTTACTGCAGCCACATTGGCCGCATTTATCAGCAAACCGCTTTAGAACCTTCATCACCCCATTCAGTTTCACTCAGACAACAGAACAAACAGCTTACCAACAACTTGTCAACCTCAGTTCTTACCTAATAAGTGGCACAACTTTAGAGTCATCAATGACAGTTTTGGCGCGTAAATTGAAGGTGGAGTTTGAAAATCCGGGCAATCTTTTCAAGTTAGCAGCTTCAATCATGATGTGATCCAGAAAGCCGGATAACCTGCCAATCAAATTGGTAGAGTAGGTAATTCCAAACTTTCCCTTTCGCATGGCTTCTTTGAAAACCTCTTCAGTGACCTTTCTGCGAATCTCGAGAGCGCGCATTATCATCTCCTTCTCCTCCTCTTCCTTCTCATCAGGGTTAGTACCTGATTGGAAGAGGGTACGGATAGGGGGCAGAGAAGAACCCACATCGGAGTCGCTGGGAGACTGAGCGTAGATGGAACCCGGAAACTGAGGGGTCCTTTTCCTGACGAGGGAAAGCTCCAAAACCTTCACTTTCTCATCGTGGGGCATTGGGTCTAGAAGCTCGCTGGGTTTGGGAATGGAAGTGGGAACGGGTACTCCATCCTTGAGGGCGAGATGCTGAAGGAGATACGCGGTGGATTTGGAATTGTGCTTGCGGAGAATGGAGTGATGCTGGTTTGGGTTTTGGCAATTGAAAATGGTGCATGTTGTTATTGGTTTGTGCAGTGGAACAGAGGAAATAAACATCTATTCAATGTGAAGATGGAATTGCAATCCACAAAGGATAAGAGTTAACAGTTGTCACTATTAGAAGTACAGGCACTGAGCTTTTTTCTGGATATACAAAGAGGTATTGCTTTTGGGGTAGACAAGGAACATGTAACAAAAATAAAATAAAATAAAGTTAAAGAAAAGGTCCTACCGAGATTTGAACTCGGGTTACTGGATTCAGAGTCCAATGTCCTAACCACTAGACCATAGGACCTTATTGATAAATGTATCAATCATAAATTAATTACTGGTAGTAACTTCTTATCCACTACATTTCTACACCAAATACTAATACTAATATTAACTTTTTTACACTTTTTTTTTATTTAATTCACTTTCTAAACACCAATTATATATTTTTACAAATAACTATTTCTTCATTTTTAAAAATGAATTTAACATTAAGTACTGCAAATAAAATTTGACTAAAATTATGAAATAATAGCCATCCATGACATGAATTATGAATAGTCTCTTTTTTCATAGGAAATAGGAAAATGTTTTTTAATAACAAAAATAGACATCAAACTGTTGATCCTTTAAAAAAAAAGTGTTATTGAGATTTATATTATATGTGATATAAAAATATATATTTATATACCTTTTAACTATCATTTTAAATCTTAAAATATAAAATAATATTGTTAAATTAATATATATACTTAACCATTGGTTGAATGAGCTAGTTGTTATTTGAAGTATGGATGCGATAACGGTCGGCAAATTAGCTTGTCAACTTATCATTATTTAATTGGAGTGAGTTTTTTTTTTTAACCTATCAACTTGTATTAACATGTCTAACCCGTCAATCCAACGTTTTTTTTTATTATTATTTTTAAAGAGGTAACTCATTCTTTTAAAATAAATATTTGGTAATGGCTTTATATAAAATTTCATTTACATTAATTTCTTTATACATCATTTGATTCATTAAAGTATGGTTGATATTTACTTTGTTTTTGTTAGGTATTAAAATTTATTTCATTAGAATATTGAAATTTGATTTAATTTTATTGTTCTTTATCATATTTTTATTGTTCAGAAAGTGATATTCATTATTATAACCAATTAAATAAATCTAAAAAATATATACATAAAAAAATAAAAATTTGCGAGTCAATCCATCAACCCGTCATATAATAAGGCGCGTTACTATTTTCAGTCCGTAAAACTTTAACGTGTCAACAATGAATCAGATCAAAACACGTCGAGTTGAATCGTTTTTTCACTCCTAACTTAAACCAAATAGATAATAAATCTTATCACTAATAAAGAGACCAAACACACCACATTTTAGAGCATAACCAACCTCCTTTACTATGTGATACAAACCCTATATCTCTTTGTGAGTTACAAGTTTAATAAATCTTCATACATATATATTATATGTGTGGAACAAAATAATCAACAAAGTAAATATTTGAATGCACATTATCTAAAAATAGATAAATAATTTCATTCAAAATGTTATATTTTATCACGCTAAATTAATAATATAGTTTTGATAAATCTAAAAAAACAGACTATACTTTTTATTGGATTGTTTTTTATCATCATTTATTATTTAACTTTCATATCGAAAGAAAGTTTCCTATCTCCGGTAGAGAAGATGAGGAAACTAAAATTAAAAAAAAAATTATATATATATATATAG
>Ga0123341_1000316_pt1 | contig 27128 bp, 18 predicted proteins | sample Turbeapinknodule_FD_89959 | JGI IMG/M metagenome (GOLD analysis project Ga0123341, IMG submission 89959) | Root nodule microbial communities of legume samples collected from Mexico - Turtle bean Mexico pink nodule | ecosystem: Host-associated > Plants > Roots > Nodule | place: Mexico: Nepantla...
AAAATTGGCAAAAGAGAAAAACAGAAGAGATAAAAAAAAAAAAAAAAAAACAAGTGAAAGAGAATATTATTCCAGGGTTAAGAGAATAAAAAATCAAGCACCAAGATTTGGTCCCCTTACAAACTTGGGTCCATGAGCATTAATTGTATCAGTTGAAGCCTTAGGATTCTTAGGAATCCATTTCATAACACCTTTAGGAACAAAAAATTTCCTAATTTTGCAGTACCTAACAGAATGACCTATTTTCATACAATAGAAGAAAGTAACAATCGGTTGTTTCGATTTTTCAACCGGTTGAAATTTCCTGATAGTTGAATAAGGCTTTGAAACACCACTCTTCTTGCTCTGTGGATTAAACCCCAGTCCAGATTTCCCAAAAACACAATTTTGAGATGCTAGGACAGTTTCAAAATTTGATTTTCCTTTTGAAAGCTTATCCACAGTTTTCACAAGATAGTGAATCTTCTTTTCAATAGATTCACAATTTTCACAAACATTTAAGTCATTCTTGCAAGAAGATCTTTTCTAAGACTGTTTCAGATTTTCAAAATCATTTTTCAAGTTTTCCGGTTCTTCTTCCAAGACTTTGACTCTCTTTTCCAGCCAATTATTCGACCCTTTTAACCTATTGTTTGAAAGAGTCAGTTTGTTAGCTTCTTCATGTGTTTCTTTAAAAGCATTGAGAAGTTGACTATAACCTTCACTATCAATAGAAGAGCTAGATTAATTTTCACTTTCTTGCTTGGTCATAAAGCACAATTTTGCTTCTTCTTCTTCACTTGTAGATGAGCTTGAGGAAGGGACATCATTGACATCCCAAGCAATGTAGGCTCTCTTTGATTTGCTCTTCTTGTCAATCTTCTTGTTCAATTTGTTTTCCTGACTTTATTTATTAGGACACTAAGCTTTTATATGCCCTTGTTCACCACACCCAAAGCATGTATATTTGTTAGAGTTAAACTCAGTAGATTTCTAGTTGTCATACCTATTGGATGAGTTATTTTTGTTGTTTCTCCTCTTGAGGAACTTGCTGAATTTCTTGGACAACAAGCTAAATATTTCCTCTTCACTTTCATCACTTGAGTCTTGATAGTTTTTGTTCCCAACAGACTTCAATGCAATTGTCTTCAATGCAATTGTTCCTTATTTTCTTGAAGATTCAGCCTATCCATCTCCAATTCGTGCTCCCTTAGCTTTCCAAACAATTAGGCAATGGTCATGGAGGTGAGATCCTTCGATTCAAATATGGCAGTGACTTTGGGCTGCCATGACCTATCAAGACACTTGGGAACTTTGATGTTGAGTTCCTATTTAACAAAAGTTTTCCCAAGACTTATAAGATGATTTACTATGTGAGTAAACCTGTTTTTGTACTTCAACAATGGTTTCACCCTTCTGCATTCTAAACATCTTATACTCTTGTATGAGAGTATGCTTTCTTGCCCTTTGCACTTCATTTGTCCTTTCATGAGTCACCTCAACAGTCTCACATTTCCTTTGCAGACTCACATTGAGATATCCTAAAAAACTCATCAGAACTTAAAGCAAATGTGATAATGTACTTAGCAATGCAATCATATTGAGCTTTCTTACTTTCTTGCTCATTCCATTGGGACCAAGGTTTTTCATAAATAACTTTTTCATTTTCAACCATAGGAATAAAAGGTCCATTTTTAATTGCATTCTAAATACCTTTGTCAACAGATTCAACAAATATTTTCATTTGTACCTTCTAAAATTGGTAATTCACACCACAAAACAGTGGTGGTCTATTTATAGAAGCACCTTTCCTAAAAGGTAGTTTATCAACCATCAATTCAAAAAAATTGATCAACTTGAATATCTTTCAAGGACCTAGCTCTCATACCAATTGTTAGAATTGGGGGCCTTAAACAAGAGGGGAGTGAATTGTTTATAAACGATTTTCGCAAACTTTAAAGGTATAATGAAAGTCAAAGAAGAATCACAACCAAAGGAATGAAAGAACACAAGTTTTAAACACAGTTTTAGTTGAATTCTAGAAATTCAACCGGTTGGTTATGCGATTCAACCGATTGTTTTTATCAACAGAGTCTAAAAACAACTAAAATCATATATACAAGAGTTAAGGGAGAGAAAGAATCACACAAGAAGTTTTATACTGGTTCACTTTTATACCAAGAGCTACATCCAGTGCCCATAAACCTCTGGGTATCCACTAAGTAATCAAGTAATCAAAAAACAAATTACAAACACACAACCACCAAAGAAGAGATCTTGATCCCCTCAAGAACACACACTTCCTTTGGCACACCACAGATCAGAACACCCTCTGACTCTGTGAACACCAATACTTACAAAATTACAAATGAAGAAAGAAATAAGATTGATCACACCTGGTACAAATCAAATCAAAGTACATAGCAAGTCCTACTTCACTCTTAGAGAAATATCCAAAGCCTTAAGCAATCTTGAGAAACCTTGATTTCACAAACTGATCTTGTAAAGTTATTGCTAGGAATGTAAAATAGAACATATATACTCCAATTAGCAGTTGAAAAAATTTATTAACAAAGACAAATCAGTAACCCTAAACCAACTTAACACAATTCTGTTAAGACAGTTAAAAAAACACTCGGTTGTTTTGTCGAAATAACCGATTGAATTGGTTTGACAGCAAAGTCAACCAAATTCAAATATGCCAAAACCAGTTTCAAAAACATTAAGTATGAAAAAACCGATTGAAACGATAAAACAACAGGTTGTTTTTCTACTTCTTCATAAAACACTCTTTTCAAAAAATATTTGAATTAAACCAACTTTGGATTCAAACTAAGAGTGAATTAACAAATTCAAACTACCCCAGAGCACACCCAACTAAGCTACAATCAGCCTCCAAGCAATCCATCGAGATTTGGAGTCATCAAAGCTCTTCTTCAACAGAAGTCTCGTTGTGACTACACAAAACCTACTCATATAGTCTTTTAGTGCCTCTCCTTCCTTTTGTCTAACGCTAAAAAGGTCGTACAACTTCGGGGGTTTGACCTTGTTCGTCGAGAATTGTTCTCTAAACATCCTGGAGAACTAGGGGAAAGAGGTGATGTCACCATCCGTAATTTCACTAAACCATTGGTGGTTGTTGTACCTGTAAAAGTACCCATGAGCATATTATATCAGATGACATCCAATCCTCCAAAGATGATCATTTGAGCCTTGAATGTCATGAGATGATTTTCAGGATCTTCTACGGTATAGAAGAGGGCAATTTTAGGTGTGATATAATGAGGTGCCATGGGCTCATCCATGATTTGCTGCGAAAATGGCTTGGGGTCATCTCTGGTGGAACGTCGGTGCAGGCTCTTCTGCAATTCCTCATTGGTTTTGTGCAACTCTTCATTAGTTTGCGCGTGTTCCTCCATAGCTATCCGGGAGGCCTCGATTTCTGCCATCAGACGATCTTGCAAAAGCTCTTGCTCAGCTCAGGCTTTTGCTGGTAGTCGCTCCTGCTCCTCCTTGGCTTCCTCTTGGACTTGGTCTTTCTTCCTTCGATATTCTTTGTTCGCCTCTTGGAAGGCCCTCATAGCCTCCATGAGTTACAATAAGGCGGGGACATCGCTTCCTTCGGATCCCAACAGGCCTTGCCTTGTGTTTCTCATCACGTCAGAAGGCTTAGTCGCAAATGTGGTTGGGATCAAGTTTATTGGGCCCCACGGTGGGTGTCAAATGCTCTCGCCGATTGACCTCAGCCAGACTGAATGGGCAAGCTCCTCTTTTGCTTTGTCTCCAATTATTGCTCCGAGATGCCACTTCATTGGGACAAAGGGGGCTTTACCTGTTGATCACACTACTATGATCAAGTCCGTGAGAGCATTCAAGATATAAAATCAGTTCAATTTTAAGTATTCAAAAATTGTGTACCTTTACTTGGAGTCTCAAGCCCCTTTTATAGGTATCCCTTCAACAGTTTTCACTAATGAAAATATAATCTCAACAAAAAGCATATAATCATAACAGAAAAACATACGGTTTACGTGCACCCTTATTCTCGGGTGCTTAACAACAATAAAACATTTTGTTCACATGCATCTTTATTCTTGGGTGCTAACTACTTTATTCCCAACAACTTTTATTGGTATTTAATTGGCGTATGTATTATAAACAACCAGAATATTCCTTTTATTTTAATTATCTTTTTCGAGTTGTTTACCGGCATCTAGGCCGAACTCATGGTCCACCCTTTGGGCCCATACTGGTCAAAAAAACCGAGCTGACCTAAACACTTAGACCGAGATCCGAGCACTCCTGGCCAATACACTTATTATTATTATTATTATTATTATTATTATTATTATTATTATTATTATTATTATTTTATTTTTTTAATTACATAAAACGAAAACGGGTAGTACAGACCAAAAGAACAAACACAAAGTGAGGCCAGTTAAATAAATGGGAAACTTGTTTGATATGTATATGGAAATATTACTTTCTTTATAATTTTCACATTTTCACTTTTAAGAGTCATTCTAAAATATAAAATTTGTAATAGAACAATAATGTTTTTTATAGCCACAAGACAATAGTTGTTGACCTAACCAAATGGTTCGCACAAATAATTTAAGAAAAATAAGTGATAAGGTATGTAATTTGTTAGTGTCTTCAAGAGAAAATTGAAATATTTACCATTAATGAGTCAAAACAAATTTATATAAAAGGTCAAAATTTATATAAATCATTTAATTTTTTTATGGAATATTGTAATACTTTTTAATTAATAAAATATTTTAAAATTCTAATCTAATCATTTTGCCAAGATCTTATGTAATCATTTAATTCCAACAGAGACAAAAATAATAATAAAAAAGTGATTCAGTGACTGATGAATGGGAAAGATAAGGTATGGAGAGATTCTTTTTATGGGCAAGATGTGTTTTTTTTTTGTTTGAACATAACATTTCTAAACTGCACTATCAATAATTTCATTTCATTGATTATAGATGTCACCATCATCACTATGTTTGGTGAGACAACTACTCCAGCAAGCAATCATCAAAAAACAACAGCATTAGAGTTTAATCCGTCTGAAACAACCAACAAACAATAATTCAAATGGCTATTTCTCATGTCTTCGTGTTCTTGTTGTTAGTTACTCCTTTATTCCTTCCCTTTGAGACTTGTTTAAGGATTTCTTTTCAAAAATAAAGAAATTTAATAGGTTTAAGTTTTAAATATGTTTTTTTTATTCCTGGTTTAAGATTTTAAAATATTTTATGTTAATTTATTTATAAATATTATAATACTATAATACAAAATTAAGGTTGAGAATTAATTTCTAAAGTTTCTTAAATCCCTGATAAAAAACTTATTTTAATAACTTCCTACCAGTATTGAGATAGAAGAAGAAGGTCTTTAGAATAAAGAAAAAAAAAATCAATTTTGCAGGGAAAACAAACATATTTAAAGGGAAGAGATGATTATTAAGAAGTGGACATTAAGACTAACTTACCCTTTATGTCGAGACTGACAGCTCGTGCGTGGAATAACATATTATGGGTGGTCCGATAGTTGGTGACCTGATAAGCTCAACAAATATTAAAATAGACTAAAAAATGACTATGATACATATTAAGAAATGAACTTTAAGCCTAACTCAACCCATAAAACCAGCATATAAGGTGAGGTTTGCATCCACTTATATACTATGATATAAAATGTTCTAATATCTAGTTGATGTGGGATCTCCAACACACTCTCACGTCGAGAATGACAACTTGTGTATGTGATAACATATTATGAATGGTCTGATAACTATCTGATAGCGGGTGATCTTATAAGCCGATTTTATGATGTTGAGTTAGGCTTAAAATCCACTTCTTAATATTAATTAATATTTTTTGTGACAACCGTTATCACTCTTCCACTCCATATATGCACGTATCAGTTTCCAACACATACAGTTTGATTACTATTTTTGAGTGTATCCTTTCAAGATGCTATCTGTGTCATCTGGGAAGGCCCCTGGTGAGTTTTGAGTTCTGGGTTATCTTTTGTTTATGTAATCCCATTGAAAATATTTAAACTTTATTGCTACTTTAGCAGTTTAGGCTTTTCAATTGAATTAACCCAGTGTAATGTAATGCTATTATTTCTTCTCTCGGATTTTTTACTTAATTTTTTTGATTGGGGTGTGCTAGAGGTTGAAAATGATGACGATTTTAGAGTTCATGTGTTCTCTTCATCATCTGAGGTGAGATTTTTAAGCTTTTCTTTTTGTACCGTCTTAACTTCTTCAAGTATTTCTATAAATTAATTGATTATTATGTAGTTAAGTTGTTTAATCTGTTTGTGTGGAAGAACCCAAAGCTTATTGTTTCACAATTAGAGTTAGCAAACCAGATAAGGGAGAAAGTGGGGAGGATCAATTTTTTTTTCTGCTTTTAATAGTTGAACATGCTATCAAGATCTCATGTTGACTTGTGATGTGACAAAGATAGAATATATAAGTTTAAGGATTAGGGTTTTGGGTGAAAATGTTATTTTATTTAATATTAGGCTTTTATCGAACTGCACACAAATTTCCAGTCCATTGACTAGTTATGATCGAGACTTGGGAGAGCTAAATGTATATTTGGACAAATTTATACTTATTACTTACTTTTTGCCATCATTAATTCAATAAAGTAATGTATTCTCCATTAAGCTTTGCAATTTTCATTGGATTGCTGTGTTCAGTTGCTTGAAAATCTTCACGAAAAATGGAGTTCAGTGGAGAAACAACCATACCCTGCTATGTATTCTAGTATTTTTGGAGGTATCATACTTGATCCAGCAATGATGGTAATCCCCATCGATGATCACATGGTACACAGAGGGCATGGTGTGTTTGATACATCCATTGTTCTAGATGGGTAGGTAATGCTAATTTCTGGTTTACTCTTTACATCTCAATTATAATACTTGGACATTCATGTAACATAGCATTGAGTTTTCTTTAAATTTTCAGATTTTTTTTGCATTTGAAACACATATTTCTCTGACTTTCGTCTTTGTAATGTTTGTCCTCTCAGATACCTCTATGAATTGGATGTTCACCTTGATAGATTCCTACTGTCAGCCTCCAAAGCAAAGATATCCTCTCCCTTTTCTCAATCAACGCTTCGAAGCATTATTATACAACTGACTGCAGCATCAAAATGCAAGAAGGGAACTCTAAGATTTTGGCTCAGTGCAGGTCCTGGCGATTTCTTGCTATCACCAGCAGGATGTCCAACATCTGCATTCTATGCAGTAGTCATTGACCATGATTTTTCCCAATGCAAAGAGGGAGTTAAAGTGATTACTTCCAACGTACCAATGAAGCCTCCTCTATTTGCCACAGCTAAAAATGTGAATTATCTTCCAAATGTCCTTTCCGTAATGGAAGCTGAAGAAAAAGGAGCATCTTCTTCTATATGGGTTGATGAGGAAGGTTATATTGCTGAAGGTCCAAATGTGAATGTTGCTTTCATAACTCAAGACAAAGAACTTGTCATGCCTCCTTTTGATAACATCCTACGTGGTTGCACTGCAAAAAGGCTTCTTGAACTCGCACCCAAGTTGGTTGATCAAGGGCTCCTGAAAGGTGTAGCAACTAAAAAACTAACTGTGGAGGAAGCTAAAGCTGCTGCTGAAATGATGTATGTGGGAAGCACACTTCCTGTGTTGCCTATCATCGTGTGGGATGATCAACCCATTGGCACTGGTAAGCTTGTATTTAATAACAGACTAACAGCTATTATCCGATATATATCTGCCTTTGTATGCCATGTAGGCTGTAGTTTATATATAAATTCAAAACAGATTTGGAGAGACTGATATGAGAGTTTACAAATTAGTTAATTTTAAATTACAAAACATTTTTTTTGCTATTTTTTCTCTTGTAAGTGTTTGTGGATAAAATGTATCCAAATAGGACCTTAAGCTAAAGGTCACTTTACTTAAAAAAATTACAACACTTTTTGTGTTTTAATCTTGACTGTTCGTAGTGATCAAAATTTACTTCTCTTGCTCTCATACACATGTGGTTGAGTCTCTCTTTTTGTTTATTCAATTATATATGTTTGACAGGGAGTGTTGGAGAATTAACAATGCTACTTTCAAATTTGCTGTGGGATGATATGGTAACTGGCTCTGACACCCAGAGAATACCTGTTCCTTACGTTTAGTGAACCTACAAACTCATCAAATTAAAGGCTGGCAACAGCTTTCTTAATTTTATGCGTCGTGTTCTCGTTGCAGAGATCTACCAAGAGGTTTCTCTCTGTATTGCTTAATGTATTTTAAGTGTGAACTCTGAACAAGTGAAGCAGCAGCTGTTTCCTGCTACACAAAATTTACGTAGCAGATAAATAGTCCTAGAACTGTTTCACACTGTTGTGCTGATATAATAATAATAGTACTAAAGAAGACTCTGCACTACTTTGTGCCATAACCACTTGACTTTGATTTTTCCCACATCTTTCGCATGATTCAGTTGTGTGCATGCATTTCTTTTCCAGTCTATCTGCAACAGCAATATTGGCCCAAGTTTCTAAGTAGAGAAGTACATTGTTTAATCTTATTTCAGATGCCTTCAGATATGAATCAAACGTAAAATGTGTGAAGGAAAACTTCCTTTAATAGTTAGTTTGAATTAAACAACGTCACAAGTTAAAGAACTAGTGAAGTAGTAGTCCACTCAAAAAAATCCTACACTTACACAAATTAATTTTAGATGAAAACATACACTCATACACAACATACAAGAGTGTGGCTTTTGGATCCTTTTCTCTGTCCCTTTATTCTTTTGTTCACCAGTGATCTATTTTTTAGGTTTGATGTTTCAGATTCGTATTTTAAATGTGAAAAGTTAAAATTATTCAAAATAGTTTCATTTTGAATGTGGCATCTGAATCCTACGAAATCAAACATGCACTAAAAAAGGATTTGTGTTTGATTTGGGGAAAACCTACTCAAGTCAAGTCAACTGAATCACAACACCAAATAATTGAAATTATGGTGCTGCATTCATTTGATCTATCCTCTTCTTCATTGCTCTTTTTGGTGCTTCAAGTTGGTTAACAGTTTCAGTCACATAAGTTTTTTTATGTTGTCTTCATATAATTTTTTTTTTTTCATCTATTTCTTCCATGTCTGTGTCTTTTAAGTAATTAAAATAAACTTTACTTTAAGTGCATTTATACAGTAAAGATTTTGATTAATTAACTAGTTTAAATAATAGAAAACCACACCACATTATTTCATTAAAAATATTCTAAAACGACATTATTGAAAGGACTTCAAACTATTTTTTAAGAAGTACCAAATTCAAATAAAAAATCTTAATACTAACATCTAAGTATTGCATATTTTAAACACCAGTCAACTAGAAATACAATAAAATTCTAAATAAAAAAGACATTTAACTCTGTTTAACTTATTTATATCTTTTAATACATTTTATTAGTATTTTTTTATTTAAAAACCTTAGATACCTGTGCAATTGCAGACATACTTCTAGTGTTAATTAAGTCTTCAAGAGATGCAATGTAGCACATGATCTTCTGCTACTCAGAATTGATTAAGCATAATGTACGTATTAATTTTTTAGTCATTGAAATAGGAGTACTGATAATATCCGGCTGTAAATTGACAATAATGTTTACAAAGAATCCGTGGTTAACTATGTGTGTAGATAGATATATTTAATCTTGTTTCACTAAGGTGTAAAAGTAAATTATTATTGATTTGATATGGTTAATAGTTTCACTGGGTTATTGAAATATATGAAAGTGGTTAACTTTGCCTTGCAAGTTGTTAATAAGGCTATGCTGTTATTGACAATAGGCGTGGTTAAGAGTTATATGTAAAATATGTTCACAATATAGACAAACTGAACAACGTTGAATTGATCTGTTTTGATAAAGTGATTTTTCATTCTCTCAAAGAAGAACTAGAGGAACAAACTTAATTGTTTATTATTTCTGCTTACTTAAATAAGAAGAGTACAGAATTCTTTATAGCACTGCTTACAACAAAAAAAACTATTGTTAATAATAGCTGATAGCTATAAAAGCTAAGCTGTAAAAACTAACAATTATTTATCTGAGGATTTAACAATTACATACATTGATCTCAAACTCTGAGAAGTCTACGAAGGGTCAGGTCGTAGCAGAACAACATCCAGCTTTCTCTTAGGTTCTTCAACGTAGACATCAACCTTCCCAAAGTCAACCATTCCAACATTTAGCCTCCATATCTTGCTGGGATGAAGAAACATAAAAACCAGGAGCAAGCAGCAGCACTACCTCTTCAAGTTAAACACACAAAGACAGTGAAAGCAAAGTAAATTCGTTATAGCAAAGTTATAGTTATCAACGTGGGAAGTGCCACAAGTGAAGTCACAGAATTTTTAAAGTCCAAGTCCAACGTTTTATCCACACCATCCAAGTAACATCTTTAATGCGTGTCACCTACCTTTTATTTCGGTACAATTCTATTTTCTACTGCATTTACCACTCACTAGGTTATACATACTACAGTTAACAAAGTATAAAAGAAATTCTAGTCTGATCGTTAAAGGGAAAACAAACTGTTCTTTTGTTTGAAATTTATTTCAACGCCACAGGCCTTTGAGGGAAGGAAACTCTAATTTCTGTTGTCAAATGTCAGAGAGGTGTGTGATAAAGTATTTGCATTCACAAATATCTTAGACAAGCATGTTCAAAATAATTGAGATTTTATTTGAAGGCATGTTTCAAGAATTTATGTTGAACTCAAATTCTTCGTAATAAAAAAAAAAACACTCCTTCGACAAGATGACTTGAGAATTTTTCAAATGCTAGTATAATGAAAAGGAAAACACTTTGCCGGGATTAATTATGTTTACTTTTCAAGTTAAATTATATTACTATTTAGTTGAAATGGTTATACAAAAGAAATGACAATACACATGTAAACCAAACTTCTATTTCACTTCACTTAATAATGCGTTTTAGAACAAGTACATTCTGTTGGTTGAGCAAAATAATAGCTTCAAAGTGTTTGCAAAATAATGGTTGCTGAATTGAAAGTCACCATAAATATTTTACTTGTATGCTGGGGTATTCTTAAAAAGAACGAGTAGTCATTTTCTCGACTATATTAAGATAATTGCTCCTAGTAATGGAAACCTTAACATACAAAGTAAAGTACATTTAGAAAATAAGATTCAAACGATGAACTTTCACATGACAGAATTGTTGACTGTTCAAAGGGAACTAGAATAACCAATGAGATATTTTTCGATACAAGTCGTGTATTTGCTTAGTATCCCACTTTGCAAAGAGACAACTATTATAAAATACAAATCAATGTATCTTTTACTATTTGCTTGTAACTTAGAAAACCCTCTAAATTATACAGCACTGCTGTCGCTATCACTATGAGCAGAAAAAAATAAGTAAAATAAGTAAAATAAATAAATTATTAATAGAACTAATAGAACATAGAAAAACAATTTCTTACAATAATATATGTACAATTAATTGGAAAAATGCATAAATAGAGACTAACACAATGGTATCTTCTAACTCTGCTCAAGATGAGTTCAGATCCCGCGAGGTTTGGCCTTGCCATCTGTCAAACAAAGAACCAGATATCATTCACAAGCATATTCCATGCAATATAATGTGAGTATAAAGAGACAACGAGAGTGTTATGAAATAGTGAACAATTACATAACTAGTACTACTTTTAAGAATAGTTATTAGCAGGGGAAATGATAACTTCCATAAACCTTGAGAGAAGAAATCTTGCTAGTGGACTTAAATTGCTATTAGGATGATGTTCCTTGTTTTGTTGTTTTTTCCTGTTATCAGCCTCTGCATTTCGAGTTTCTTCGGTGGACTTGGTCTTGCTGAATAGTTGGCCTGCTAGTCCCTGCAGGTCCTTCAGTGAATCTTCCTTCGAACTGCACCACAAGAGAATGAGATACATATACTTTCTTTTTTGGTTTTCCTAAAGAACTTGAGTCGAAGGCAAACCTTGCCAATCGCTGAAGCAACTGTTTGAGAAGAGCATCACAGGATTTAGGTTTTGAGCCCTCCATGTTTATAAAAGAATTGATAACTGCCCGCACAACTGACCCTTCTGGATCATCAGCAATGACCTGCATAACAAACTCAAACCATAACAATTTTTTCTAGTGCCCAAAGAATACCATAGAAGTTTCTTCATATACAAGTTCACTCTGTTATCGTAATCTCATGTCTTAGTACAAAAAGTCATCATGTAGGAAATTAATATTAATAATCAATTTTCAATAAAAAGTGTAGTCTGTGCATTGCACTTAAAACTATAACAAGATGCTCTATTTGAATTTAAAACTCATTTAGAATGAAAAGATGGAATATATGTACTAATTTACCTCTTTTAATGAAGGAATAAGTAAAGCAGATAATGGCACTGAGGATGACATTATTTTAGCACTTCCTTCATTATTAGCATGATGTGATCTTGACATGCCCCTGTGTGAGTCAGGTTCGACACTTAGTCTGAAAAAGAAATCCCTAAGAATGTATAAACAAATTTTTAATTCAGCAACAGAAAAATTACTAGCTCTATTGCTAAGGATGTACCTTGAAGAATCAGAGCTGCTGGCCTTTCCATCTTTCTTGTCTTCCTGTCTTTCATTGTTGTTTTTTCCCCAGGCCAATCTTTCTCGAGAACTCACTCTCCTGAGCCCTCCTTGCAAAGCAGCCTTTGCCTATGAAGACAAACAGGTGGGAAAATACTGTTTATAAGAAAAATATCAATTTGAACAACACAAATATAACAAAGCCTCATACTAAATTAAAATTGAACAAGATGAACAAATTTTGAAGACAGGTGTTCAGGAAATAGTTTAAGAATATACCTCCGACAAAACAAAAGGGGTGGGTAACTCAGTCAGTTATATAGCAACAGAAAATAATAAAATAATGTACCAGAAATAAATCGACTACATAATGGAATGAAACCTATACACAAGAAAGGGGGAGGCTCATCTTGAGCTAAATTAATAAACACGCAAGTGAAATTTACAACTTATATCACAGAAATAGAACCTCAGCAAGATTTGCCGCACTGTCTTCCGTTGAGGAATTTGAATTTCTGTCATTCAGTCCCAGTCGAGACCTTAGTGGCTGTGGAGAACCAGGCTCATCATGCTGGCCACGTAAAACAACAGTCCCACTTGTAGAAGCATCATCAAAAGAAGAATAGCCGCTACTATACTACATTTAATTAAAATTCTCAGTTTGTGATTATACAGAACAGCTAGAAGAACTTATCATTTTCTAAAGTAACATAGCTTAAACATACTTGAGGGCTCTGGTCAGAGAATACAGATGACCTTGACCCTTTTGGAGATCGAATAACAACAGTTCCTGATCCATTTCCAGATAAATCATCCTGCAAATTGAAGATTTCAAAAGATCAAAGCTGTTCAAGTTGTTCAAAATGAAAGTTCAACAGGTTCATAGGAATTCCATCAACACTTCATGATCGACACATTTCAAATAATATTATCGAGATCAATTCTCCAAATAATTATACCACTACCAACAATTTAACTGTTGTTCATGTCGGCTGAATGAGTAGCAAAATTGGTTGTACAGAAAATAATCAGTTTCAGCTAAAGTATCAAAAGCTCATCAGGTAATTATTTAGAGTTAACTGGTTAAGCATTGATCATGCACTCAATGTTTATAAATACCAAAAAACCCAAAGGTTCCTCTATGAAGATGTGGCCGCTAAATATATCGTTCAATTGATTAGATTAACTAATTTGACAAAGACAGACACACAAAGTAAGAGTCCTTTACATCTTCAATGTCCAGATGCTCATCATGGTGGGGAACTCTAAGATCTCTTCCAGAGGAACTTTCAAGTGACTCATTAAGTGCACTTCGATTGGCAGATCCCCCTTGATAACCACTCTCTGGAGCTTTTCTTTGGGTTAGCTGATTAGGTGAACCTTCAGCTTTCTTCTCTCTAAACTGAGGTGGTCGAGACACACTACGAAAGGTTCCAGTACCCTGTGATCCACCAATATTGAAGTCCCATCCAGCACTTTTCAGGGTTTTACCCTGATCACTGCAAATTAGAAATAGTCCATAAAAAATTCAATATGTAAACTAAAATCTAGTAGCCAACAGATAACCTACCTGGGTCGATTATTTTCTTCACCTCTTACATCTCTAGCCACTTTTACAGTATCTGATGCCTCCCTCATCCCTCTTGAAACATTTCTAGGTGTTTCCTGATCTTCTTCCTTTATTTGGTATCTTGGACGTTCTCTATAACATAATCACAAGGAATGATCATGTCAACCTCAAGCTGGGAATAATACTTGTAATTTTCAATTTCTGATAGACAACATGCTAAAGTTGCACAGAAAAAGGGTTTCAGAAATTAATTATTTGTCTCATCATCATTTACTTTTTCTGATATAGTATTAGCTTTAGAAAATACAAAGTGAAAGAACAAGGGGTGGAGGAAATTAATTGACAAAAGCAAAATTAGGTACAATCACGTATATAAAATATTGTGAGACCTTTATCAATGATTCACACCTTATTCTTTCTGCAAGCTTTGAACTCCTCCTAGCATTCCGAATAAAACGGTCCTTCAAAAGTTCCTTAGCACTTGGCCTCTGGAATTGAATCCATTAAAAGGGGGGGAATTAAGAGCCTGACAGAGAGAGATCAACTTCACCAGTTCGACTCCAAGCTAGTCTAAAAAGCTTCTAATTAGGGAAAACTAAATAATACATCACATCAAGTTGACAACTAAAAATTTCAATAAGGAAAATGTAAACAAATAATTCAGTTATTCCTGTTATGACTAAATAAGGATGCCAATTAACATACCCTAAGCCCAATATTTCAACAAATATTTGTTAGTTATTATTAACTTTTCCCCCAAAAAAATAAATGTTCTAGAAAAGCAGATTCAGTATAAAAAGGAATATCTTTCGGATTCTCTCATACAATCCATAAATTGAACATTTCACTCAATCGGACTCATAAAGGAGAACCTTTTCACTACAACTATGTCCAATAGAACTACAGAAAATGAAATAATAAGTGTATGAAAAGCATTGACACTTGCCTCAGCGGGAACCTTCTTTAAGCACAATGAGACAAATTCTTTCATTGGACGGGAAAAATGATCATCTAGCTGAATAAAATGAGATTAGATGTCAACTGCTATGCTGGAAAAAATAACATCTGGGTTTGAAAAAACTCAAGTTAATGGTTCAAAACTTGAAAGATTGACTTGATTGATACTAAAGAACACAACCTGTGGAGGACTCTCGCGGGGTATGATGAAAAGCACTCTCATCGGGTGAAGATCAGCAAGTGGAGGCTCCCCCTTTGCCATCTCAATAGCAGTGATTCCCAAAGACCAAATATCTGCCTGCATAAACAGAACACTCCTGTGACGATTCTGAGAAAACAATAATTATCAGAAACTAAAATAAAGTTGGAAAAATAGAACCAAAGAGGAACAGTACAGAAAATATATAGAATAAATATATTATAACCTTCTCATTATACCCATCAGTATTCTGAATAACCTCAGGTGCCATCCAAAACGGCGTTCCTACAAATGTCTGTTATGATAAAAGAAATGTTAGCATATCCAGCCTAACATGAAGAATACTAATTTAGAATTCCAGGTGGTTTTTCAACTACAAAAAGCCTTAAATGCAGTGAAAGTTATGAGAGAAACATGCAGCCGATACAAGAAAAAATAGCAACTTAAAATTCAGTTTGCGCAACTCAAATTACACCAAGACACAAATCCTGCACCACAATTCCTTCACTTTCGGAGTCTACACATTCCATTTGATTATCCAATTGAAAAAAAAAAGAACAATTTTGTGCTCTTGAAAGGATATTAAGAACTTAAGATTAAGATGATCAAGCATAAAATAACTTACATATATTTTAATCTAAATGCTCCAAAAATACTAGATCAATAACCCATCAATGTTGAATTAACTTTAATAAAATATGTTTACCTTTCTCCTTGATATAGTCCTTGTTAACTGTGCAGAAACACCGAAATCTGCTACCTGGAGACATTCCACATGTAAGTCCCCATCTCAAATTATTAAGTGCATCATTTTTCAGTTAAGTCATATACAATAAACAAATTGGATATAACCTCTTTCAGAATATAACGTACCTTTACATCACCATTCTCAGACAATAAAATGTTTGCAGCTGTATAATAGACACGTAAATACTGTAAATTGTAAAGCTAATACGAACAAAAAGAAATCCCATAACTACATATTGACAAGGAAAAATAAATTCAAAGGGGATGGGATTTCTGCTGATACCTTTAATATCTCTGTGAATTTTCCCTTCAGCGTGTAGATAATCAACAGCATGCAGCAAGTCACGTAGAATGCAAGCAATTGACATTTCATCAAGGGGATGACCTGGTTGGAGCTACAGAAAAAATACAACATACAAACCATATTGGAAATTAATGTTAACAGATATAAATATGATAAATAGTGACACACATAAACTGACCATTCCAAATATGAACTTTGCTTTTTTGGTTTTTAATGATATAGAATTGAATAACAGGGAAAGTACAAAGAAGAATAAAAAAGCTCCCCAGAATAACCAATGAGAAAAAAATATCGAGACAGAAGGTAAAGGAAAAAAGTTAGAAACATCCGTACCCATGCAAACAAAATCAACCAACATTAATCCACAAATTCTGTTTCGATATACAAATAACAAGGTTATATTAAACATACAAGAATTACAACGAAAACATCAAACTTCATTCAAATATGTAATACTACAGTCCAGTTTTATGCAAATCATTTCTTTCGTCCATTCGAGTCTAAGCATAACATGTCCCCTGCTGTAAACTCCTAAAGGAATCTGAATCTTGGACCAGGATGGAGTACTGAGTACCCAACCATTGACACTCTCTGATATATGCTGAATGTTTATACACGCTTGCAACTATTTTTTCTATAGTCAGAAATTGTGCCCCAAAAAATCAAGTAACCATTTTTTCACTAAGTTCTCTCCAAAGCATTTGGTTGGCTTCTTTTAAAAGGACCTCTTATCCTCCTTAAATCCTAACTCTTGCCAATTTTCTTTAAGTCCTAACTCTTGCTTGCCAATTTTCTTTAAGTCCTAACTCTTGCCAATTTTCTTTGTCTTCGTGATTCTCTTCTTTTAGAAAAAAATTAAAATATATATCAGACAGTTCAAGGATAATCAGGGGAAGTTTCATTAAAGAACAATTTCTGACGTACATCCATTTCAATTTTCATGCACTGAACATATAGAAGCAAGGAAACAGAAGTAACCTACTAGATCGGCAACTGAACCACCAGCCATGTATTCCATTATTATCCAAAGTTTAGTTTGATTGAGATAGGAACCATAATACTCAGTAATGTATGGACATCGACATTGGGACAAAACAGAAATTTCCTGAAAAATAGTAAACAAAATCAAAACATGTTTATTTGAGTACAGCAAATGAAAGTACAAGTAACCTACAAAATTATACCTTCTGGATATCATCAATTTCATCCTCTCTGTCAAGTGACAAAAAGAGAGGAAAGAAAAATTAGGAAGCAGTAAGGAAGAAATGCATATAAATTCCAAGTGCAACATAGCAAAGATATGATGTTAATAAGATCTGTGACATTGTAGGCAGAGAAAATCTCAAACTAAAATACTCAATACAAACAAGGTCCACCAACTTCATAGCAGTGAAAAAAGCATGAAATACATATTCCAATGAAGATAAAATATTTTCGGTTCCGTTAATAATGTAAATCCTTCTAATGGAGAACAATAAAATCAAGGATGTGGAAGATCTGTCATATGCTAATTGTTACTACATGACAAGATTAATTGTTGATTGGTATTTTACTTTCCTCATACAGAGAAAGTTTTTTCTTATCATCCGTGCTGTCTCTTAGTCAGCCTCCAATTCCATGCACATTGCAATGTCCAATTCAGTGCAGGAATTTGCAAATTGTGCTTCCTTCTAATTTACCTTGTCCGACAAGATTGCCATGTATACACAAATCAAACTCTTCGAATTTTCAATGAGAAATTGCACCATCAGACTTTTGTGTAGAAATCTACTGGACCTATTTCTTTCTGGAGTCAAAATGCTTCTCCAAGCCCAATCTCACCCCCACTTCACCTATTCCCATATGTAATTTACCAAGAAAGAAGATGAAGAAACTAAATAGTACACAGAATATGGGGAAATTTCCAATGAAAAGGAATTAAACAGTTCTGTGTTTTTTAACTTAGGATGGAAAGGAGAATGATACAGAACAGGACACCTTTCATACAGAGAACAACACAATACACCAGCTCAGTTGAAAAATAAGAAAACAACAACCAGTTCACTTAATTTCATAGAAGATTTTGGTAGATAAGTTCCTTCATCCCGTTTCACTTTTGCAGTCAGTGTTCAGCCACTCCTCCAAGGCTTTTTTTGTTTATACAACCTTTGAAGGGCAGGTAATGTTGTGGCAAACCTTGTCACTCCACTTCTAACCAATTTCATCTTTTAGTAAACTTCCAATGGCCTTTTTTGACTCTTGGAATTTTGGAAGGTCCATAATGCATTCAACAGTCCTTGGGAATCTCTAATCAAGGTAAAATCCTCTCTTGAAAAAAAAACACCAAAAAGCATAACAAACTCAACAAGAGATGAAGAAAAGACAAATGAACATGCAAAGAGTAAATGCAAGATGACAAGTACAGCAGATAAATGTAACTAAAATGATACTTAATAAGAACTTAAAATGCAACACGTCAATAGGGAAAATGGATGAAGATTGAGAAGCAGTTGAAGATGAACTGGTCTTTAGTAATGATAGCTTGACTTGGAGAGTTGTTAGTGATGCAAGTGGAGTTGGTGAGCTAGCTAGGGTTACGATACAACACATTACACTCACTAAAGCAGCAGATATTGAAGAGGGGGAGGAAGAACATATCTTTGATGAGGAAGAAAAAGAGAACAATGATGAGAAAGAACTGGGAAACGCAGATAGTGATTCTATTTTAGGAATCACAAGTAATAGGAACCAGGCAACATATTAACTATGATAATTAGTCTTTTCTAGTATTGGATTTGAATGGTATGACAATGACAATGGATTGTTGTGATTATTAATATTCATTATGTGTATGTCTTTATCTTTAAATGTAGGGATTTTTTCTATTTTTCAATTTCTGTATTGCATGTGTGATATAAAATTATGATAGGGACTTGGGTATTATGAGGTGCCTAAGACCTAAGTAGTATGAGATGCTCCGTAGAGTATTTAAGTGTCTGATTTTACCCTCTAAATAACTAGCTTTCAAAGGGTGAGTGATCCAAGTGTTTGGGTACTCATCATATTACCTATATTGTTTATTTTTTACTTCCAGCAATAGTATTTTTGCAGCCATAAAATCCTAATAGACAGGCAATCTCTTACAATGTAATGAAATGTGTTTTCAAAATATTCTAAGGTTGTCATTCATTACTATAAAATTGGTAACCAGTCCTAATATGGCAAGCCAATACAGCCGTTCCAAGAATTAAAACATTCATAAAAATAATAGAAGGGGACAACAGACATACGATTCTTCCAAGTCGATTACTTTGATGGCGACTTCTCTGTTGAGCTCCTTGTCAAACCTGGAGATAAGACAATACAACAAAGAGACAGACAACTCATTATCCATGTCTAACTTAAGGCCAGTAAACAAAAGATGTTCAAAGAATAATAACTATGTTATAATTATAGAAACAAGGAGCTGATCTTATATAATCAAGAATATCTAGATTATATATGCCTTATTAGGAACACTTTTATTTATTCTGCATCATATATATTATTAGAGAATATAAAATTCTCTATTTATTGTATTGGCTCCTTTTTCTCACAACAAATAAAGCATCTGTGCTGTCTCAAAGACACGATTTCAGCTCAATTGTTCTCTCTTTTCTATAGTTTAACAAACTAATTTTGTAGACCATGTCATTTAAACATTTTGTTATGCTACTGTAATGACTGACAACAGAAAACAATCTTGTGAATGATTCTAGACGTATTTTTTATTATTATTTATTTTCTCTGGATTATACAATCAATACCCACAAACTTGCAACAGTAGATTTTTTTATCATTGCCAGTAAAATTCTATTCTCGGATATTTTCACTGAACAGAGATGAAATATTTAAGTAACACAAACAGGATTTTAGTTTGCAAAACATAAGAACTTCCACTGGTCATGACTTGCGAATTTTAGTTTTAATAACCTTGTTATCTCCATAAAAAAAATAGTTAGTTATACACAACTATTAACTACAACCTACCAGTAAGAGCAAAAGCTTGCAACACATATACACTTGGCTACTCATATCTGCCACCAAGGTGTAGCTCTTTCAGAACTAGACATGTCATGTTAAGAAGCCAGCAATGAATTTTCTAATTCTATATGCAGAGAGAGTAATGCACAAGACTGTACATGTTACTTTAAATTCTAAACAAATACAAAAAGAAAATGAAAATGAAAGCAAACATAAGAAACTGTTATAATAATGGAGAAGTTAAGCAGTGAAACTGATCTGAAAAGGACATATATCCTTCGTTTGATATTAACAGTCTATGTTGTGCTTTGTTGCAAACTTTTACAAAGATAATGATATAGCCTAATAAAAGGAGAGGATAGAGTTAGGCAATAGATAAAAACTGTTAAACTTTGTCAAATGTCTGTAAACATTACATGGATAGACCATGTTCATGTGTTCTATAGGTTTACATATTTTTACCATAGTTTTAGACATTCATATTCAACATATCCAGGATACAATGCCCCAATACACATTTTTTTTGCATATGATCTAGTTCTAGTGGAAGGGTCAAGAGAGAAAATAAATGGTAAACTAGAGTTATGGAAAAAAAACCCTGGAATCACATAGTTTCGATTTAACTAGAAACAAAAACAGAGCACATGAAATGAAAATTCAGCAAGACATGCTCTATCATTAGCTTGAAGATTAACATTGGGTCCTGCATATCACAAGTAATACAGTTTAGATGTCCTAAATCTATCATACAAAGCAATAGAGAAGTTGAAACAGATGGACACTTTCAGTACCTTCTCTACAGCTAATCTTCATGCTTATTTTCCAAATTCAGGAGAAAGAATTCAAACTAACCCTTGATCAGATACAATAGTATACATTTTCTTTACAACATAAACTATTATCCAAATTACCCTCCAGTTCATTTATGGTAATGTTTATCCAATGTTTTCATCCATTAATGGCACTCTATTCAGACAATCATCAAATCTAGATTTCATACACCTTAGTACCATTTATCGAATAAGCATCTAAAGAACAAGTTTAAGAATTTTATTGACAAAATAATACTTTAACATTATTCCACCTGAAGAAACAACAAGAAAGAAAGCCCTACACAAAAATTATTCATTACCCCAATGAACAAGCAATGTGCATATAAAATTACTATGATTTAAACTCAATGTGCAGAGTTAGTTTAAGTCGGCAGGGTTCATGATACTAGTCCTAAAACTAACACCTACGCTTTATAGACGTCTCCAAACGATCCCTGCCCAATAAGTTCCAATGAAGTGAATCTTGATCCCGATGCCTCAACTAGACCTGCCACGTCAGCCATCTCAGCAGCAACTCCTCAAAACCTCAGGCAAAACTACACCACATGCACCTGAAAATCTAAACAACACAACTCAGACACGCATGGTCAAAATCACACATCCCCAATCCTCCCTCATTCTCCAAATTCCACCAATAAAAACCAAACTTTCACGCTCAAAAATACCATATTTCACAACAACAACAAATTAACCAAATAAAAAGCCAAACATTCACATTAAAAAATGCCATATTTCACAATAACAATATATTGATCAAATGAAAGAAACAAACTTTCGCGCAATTGCACATCCCCAATTGAACCGCAACTGAAATTCTAAACGAGAAATCAGAACTTAAAAACAAAAGAAATAAGAAGAGATGCACAATGCAGTGAAAGTGTGGACTGAAAGCAAAGCATGCGAACTCGGTGGAGTAGTGCAACAATTGTTAGGTGAAAGTTAGGATACAAAATCGACTTGGTAACAAAATGGAATGGTGCGAATGACACTGAGATTTGGTTTGCAGTGGAACAACAAAAGAAAGAAAAGAAAGCGAAACGGCAACACCCAAATCGACAATGCGGCATTCGAAATCGATTGAAACTCACCCATAAATTAATACGATTCCGATGATCAGTGACCGTCTAAGGGACAGATCTGTTGCTCATTGTTATTGTCTCTCTTCTTTGGTTTTGTTGTATGTTTGGGTTGTGCGTGATTTGTGTATAATTGTCGATGATTAGGAAGAATAGAGGGTTAATCTTTAACAAATCCCCAACAAATCACTTATATTTTATAATAATAATAATAATAATATAAATAAATAATTGATTATGCATCTTGACTTAGAGACAGAAAAAAATAATCAATATATAAATAATTCATAATACACTATTTAACTTATTAGAGAGTTGCTTTTTATAACTTGTTAAGAAGTTTTGAAAGAGAAATGGACTTACTCTTCAAGTACTTTAAGTATAGTGTGCTGAGTTACGTAAAATTTTGAATGAATCTTTTGTAAAATATTGATATTTATAAATAAATTGTATATTATATATTTGAAATAAATTTTAATATTATTTTGGAGTTAATTAAAATTAATTAATTTAACTATTGATTTTAATGAAGCTGTCATTTCATTGTTATATATTCAATTAGAGGCATAGTTATTAATAATTAAAATTTAGGTAAAATTGGTTTGATTTACTTTAAAGTTTCACCGGTGTGGGACAACTAGACTAATTGAGAAAGAGACATGCCTTACTCAATGAAGCAAATTATTAGCAAGCATTGCATGAGATTTTTTGTTTTTCCAATTAACAAAAACACCAAGTTCTGATTCAATGATATGAGACTAACAATTGTTTCCACCAATACTCAAATCACTCCTCATCTTCCACATATATTATATCTTCTCATATATCACATAATTGTTACAATTAAAAAAATATCTCTTCTCATATATAACATAATTATTACAATTAACAAAATTAAAAACAATACACAAGTATGCAAAATAAGGTAAGATAGTATTTTAAAAAATTTAGATATATACATAAATTAAAATTGTATGTATAAATTCATACAATTTATTCATATATCATCATTACATTTTAATTGATAGACACTCAATTCATTCATTAAAAATACATAAGAAACAAGTTTCTAACTCTTATCTCGTTAGCTACATTTCATGTTATAAATCATTACATCATTATCATATATATTTGACTTTACTACCAGAAAAACTACATATAATAAGAACACACTCACTCATGTGACAAGTTAAGTCCCTGTGACTTATCAAACAGTTTTTTTTTATATCGTAGACTAGGTCATAAGAACCTCTTTCAACTCTGAGCATATAATACTTTCTTTTATTTAAGTCAAATATCAATAAAGTTAGGATACATCCTTTAGATCTCAAATTAAATTCATTAACTAGACACCTCTATATAGTATTTTCTCTCTAGCAATAAATATGTCTATAATACACCACATGTCATTTCACAACACAAACATCATATTTTATTATTCATATATATTCCAACTCAATTTAAATACTAATAAATTTCAGTTCATCATACTATAATAATATTCAAGTATAATATGTTGATAAAATATAATAATTTAGTCAAAGATAAACAATTCTAAGAATGTCGAGTTGTGAACACAAGATGGTAAAGGCATGGATAAATGCCCAACTATTTGGATGTAGTTGGGCAGGAGATACGTTGAGCTCGATTAGTAGCTCCTTTTCTAAAATTGACAAAGGAAGACGCAGGAGAACCTTCTTAAAGAATGTGGCATAAAAGAAGCAAAATGGACCATCAGGGTCCGACGATTCATCATAACAAACAGGTTCATCTTCCTTACGCTCTACCGTTTTTACAAATCCTTCATGTCTTTTACTCAAGGTACAACTGTTTTCTCTTAATCCATAATACGTAAATGACTGGTGTAATAAGAGGTTTCTTTTAAGAGATCCTTTTTAGCCCAGGGGTATAAAGAACCATAATCCATTGTGATATAGCTAGAACACAGGAACAAACACAAACAGAATACGAAATGCGATTCAGACCAAGCAGAAAAAACGAATTAAAATGCACTTCATTTCATCTAATGTAGCCCATGAAACAGGATAACAATCATTCAGTATAGGCATAAAGCATACCTGTTTTTCCGGTGAGTAGACAGTGGTGTGACAATGATGTGCGGTGGCGCGAAGAAGGAGATGAAGAGTTCGTAGGAGGCTCAAGTAAAAGAAAGTGGAGTAGGAAAGTGAGGAGTGAGTGAACGAAGGGAGGTGTTTTGAAAAAGTGGAGAAGTTGAAATGGTAGGGTTTTTCCACCGTTGATACAAAGCCACGTGGACGCTCCAGATATAGTATGGTGAGGTGACATGTCAGGAAACGCTTCGACGACTACACTTCACCTACCCTCTGTGGAAACGTCATGTCATCCGCCAAAACTGAAAAGCCTTTTCGTCTAGTCGAGCTCAGCTCGAGCTTGGGGGCTTGTGTACTGGCCAGGAGTGCTCGGGACCTCGGTCCAAATGTTTAGGTACGGTCAACTCGGTTGTGCGAGTTATGCCTAGCTCTGTTTGGGCTGGGTATGGGCCCAAAAGTGTGTTACGAGGTTAGTTCATGTTTTCTAGTAAGTTTACGTGGAAAAGATAATTAAAAATAACAAAAGAAATAATTGAATTGGTTGAGGTATACATGAATAACTGAATTGGTTTAAGTATATTATTAAATGCAAGTAAAAGCAGTTAAGAATGTTTGTACCTGAAAGTAACAGGTATACTGTGAACAGATTATTGTTGAATGATATTATTGTTGAATATTTTATTCTGGATGTTGAGATTATATTCTCATTGATGAAAATTGTTGAAGAAATGTCTATAAAAGGGGCTTGAGACCCCAAGTAAAGGTACGTTTTTTTGAATACTCTAGACTGAAGCAATTTTATAGTTTGAATGCTCTCACTGACTTGATCGTCGGATTGTGATCAAGAGGTAAAGCCCTATTTGTCCCAGTGGAGTAGCGTTTCGGAGCATCAAGTGGAGACCAGTCAAAGCGGAGCTCAACTTAGAGACCGATCGAAGTCAGCCGGTGAGAACAAATTATATTTTAACCTAATAACTAACATAATATAAATATAAATATAAATTAATAATAAATACAAATTATAATAAATACTAAATATACAAATTAAAAAATATTAAATTAATTATAAATACTAAATAATATAAATCTATTTATAATCGAACAATTTAATAATTCTATTCTAACCTAACAACTAACATAACATACATATAAATTAATAATAAATATACAAATTAATAATAAATATACAAATTAATAATATTAAAAAAAACATAAAAACACCACCAACCTTGTGCATGAAACAAAATGGTGGTGAAGGGCAACGACAGCGAAAGGCACTGACGACGGCTAGCAACAAAAGCGAATCCATTGGAAGCAAAAAAAGCCAAAGAAAACACTAGTGGTGGCCAATGAAACAGTGATGACAACCAAGAAAACCTTCACCAATGGAGGAGAGAAATCAATAATAAAAAAACAAAAAATAATAAGCAATGGAGGAGAATGCAAAGAGTGAATGTGAAGGGAAAGAAACTTACAATGAGTGTATGTCGCAACAGAGATGAAGAAGAAGAGAGTACGAGACTAAGAGCAAACGAGAATACAAATGAAAAACGAAAGCGTAAGTGGCATGCTTTGAATTAGGGTAATAAGACGAGTGTAAAATGATGGTTCTTAGGAAAAACCTTCATTTTACACCGAAGCGCCTTGGTATAAAACGACAGTTGTGAGTGAAATCGTCGTTTTAGACCAAAGCGATTGGTATAAAACGGCGATTTCACCCACACCGTCATTTTACACTCATTTTAATTTCAAAAATGTCACCGCGTTTTGATGGACAGTGTTTGACAGTAAAAGCAATGTATATTTGGTGTCATAAATGGGCTTTTCTACACTGGTGAATGCAATTTGTTGAAGACATGGAAACCTCCAAATTTATACTCCTAAAATCTTCAATCAATGCTAGCTCTCTAATCATAAGGGACGACATTTGTTTCTTTTTATGACTCAATGCATCTACAACAACATTTGTCTTCCCAAGATGGTATATTAGCTAGAAATCATAGTCTTTCAAAAATTCAATCCACCTCTTCTTCTTCATATTAAGATCATTCTGATTAAACAAATACCTCAAGCTTTTATGATCATTGAACACATTAAAACTAAATCCATAAATTTAAAACTAAATCCATAAAGAAAATGTCTTCATATTTTTAAAGCAAAGACAACTACGGCCAATTCTAGATCATGAGTTGGATAGTTTCTTTCATGAACCTTTAACTAACAAGAAACGTAGGCAACGACTTTCTTATTCTGCATCAAAAAAACAACCCAATCCTTGATAGGAAGCAACACAGAAAACTTCAAAAAGACTGATTAGTATCAGGAATTGTCAATACAGGAGCGTTAGTCAACCTTCTTTTCAACTCTTCAAAGCTTCTCTCACATTGTTCAGTCTATGCAAAAGGATGATCCTTTCTAGTCAATTTGGTCAAAGGAGCCACTATTTTAGAAAAACCTTCTATAAATCTCCTGTAATATTCTGCTAACCCCACAAAGCTTCTAATTTCTGTAACAGTTTTAGGACATTCCCACTAAAGTACAACCTCAACTTTAGAAGGATCTACTGATATTCCCTGTGCAGAGATAATTGTTAGAATATATGGCTTTAACCAAGAGGGGGGTGAATTGTTTATAAGAGATTTTCACAAACTTTGAAGGTATAATGAAATTCAATGCTGAATTACAGAGAAAAGAATCAAGGAAACAAAGACCCAAAACTGTTTTAAGATGATATCAGAAAAACAATCGGTTGTTT
>Ga0123341_1000317_pt1 | contig 27094 bp, 26 predicted proteins | sample Turbeapinknodule_FD_89959 | JGI IMG/M metagenome (GOLD analysis project Ga0123341, IMG submission 89959) | Root nodule microbial communities of legume samples collected from Mexico - Turtle bean Mexico pink nodule | ecosystem: Host-associated > Plants > Roots > Nodule | place: Mexico: Nepantla...
CTAAGCTCACTCCCTAAACTAAAGCCTAAAGATGCTTTTACAAAAGAGGTGTCTAATGTTTCCCTCTAAGCACCTTTTGAAACAAAAGATATTATAAAAAGAGAAAACAACCTTCCACTATTTTCTAATTCCTTGAACTTGCTCCTTGTAAGCCTATGATGTGGGCTAATGACTCTTTGAGCGTCTACACCTTGAGCCTCTACCTCTTCTTGTCCTTGAATATTGGCTTCTATTTCTTCTTGATCTTGATCTCCATCACTCCCTTCCTATAATATGTCTGATATACCTAGCTTTGGTACCTCCCGCTAGACCTCTTATGTTTAAATTAACTATAATCATAAGAACACATCCTTCTTACCCTTCTCAGCACTCTTCATAATCTCCAAATCTCTTACTTCTAAACAAGAATATTCCTTGACTACCTTCTGTTCATCCCCGCGACATGTGATCCCTACTCGTCTACTAATCTCCCAAAGCTTAGACGGTTCCACTGACGATTCAGGGTCGCACATTTGTAGATTACAATTGTCAATATCTTTGTCAGAAAGAGAAACTGAAGTCGTACCTTGTCTGAATTGAGAAGTATTTCTTGCCTGAGAAGATCTTATGCTTAATCTTACGGAACACCTTGGGTGGGTATTTGAAACTCCCAATTCTGACAGGCCTTTCATCTTGCCTCGGTGTTGAGTGGTTTTTGAAAACCAACCTGTTGTCGCTTCATGGTCTCCTGGGCAGTACGAGGCCCCTAGGCCAATATCGTCTTCCCTAGCTTTGAGTTGCTGGTAGGAACACTGCAACCCTTCTTGCTCCAATTTCTTCTTCACTGACCCATACTCCGTTTCTGTGTTACCTTTGATGCTTGCCTCATACACGGTATTCCACTCCTCCTAGGATGAATGCGTCTTCAATCCTCCTTGCGAACTACCAGGATTATTTTCTTCCTCACGCTCTAACCTGAAAGCTATCTGCGCTAGCCCTGACTCGGATCCGCCAATTCTTGCTTTCGCCTGGCCCTTACCTACATGGGCCTCCATCTTTCTCAGTTGGCCCAAACCCACTTCGATTTCCCTCTGAGTATTCATACTTTCTATGTCTACCACAATTCTTGCCAGCTCAGCGTGTTCACGGGATTTATTATTAGCAAAATCGCAGGCTTGTTCAAATTCGTTGACAAAAATAGGTTTTACAAATGCCTTTTACCTATGTGTTTCTTCATACGTTATAGGTTTTACACCTTTCCTCTGACATGCTCTGCTTCTTGAAGATGATTCCTCAAATAGGACCTTTGACTTATGTGCCTGTCCTTCTTCCAGCTCCCCATCTCTGACCTCCTTTCCTTTTGACTGGAGTTCCACCCCTGCTCTACGGTTACACTCCTCCTCATCGCTTTTCATTGATAAAATAGATTCTTCTACAAAGGTTTCTGATGAGGATATGTTATCAGAAGAATCATAGTTGTGATGGTAGCCTTTGCACTGGCCTGCTGTGAAAAATGGAAGCTCCTCTTCAACAGAGATACTTAGTGTGTGATCGTTGATCCTCATCTTCTTTGCCACCATAACGTAGCAATTAATCTCAAGTTTGACTTGCAATTGAGCAAACTCTAGATTTTCCCATAGCAACGCGGCTTTGTCAATAGAAATCAAAGTGGTCACTTCACCTACCACTCTTGCAAAACAATCTTCATTCCACAGAGAAATCGGTAAGCCATAACACCTCACCCATACTGCTTTGTGGCTCGCTACCCGTGACTTTTTCCATGGATCGATACTAACAAAGATGCTATCGAACCACTCTCTATTTAGCTTTATCAACTCCTTCATGTTCTCTCCTTCTCTAGGTGTAAGGAGAGCTAGGTTGTCCCCCATAGATCTCACTATTACCATGTTCATTCCCCCTCTTACAAATTCTTCCCCCAACTGTTTGAAGTCCAGATCAGCATTGTATTGTCCAACTACATTTCTCTCCATCCACGGTAGAGTATGTACTTGTGTTTTAAGAGTTGGTCCTTTCCAATCCCATCGTGCATGTCCTTTAATAGCATCCGCAAAGGATGTTTTCCCCCTCTTTTCCACCCAGACCTCCTTCCTCTTGGGCACATTTTCAATGGAATCTTCCAACTTCCTCTTCTCGTACTTAGGCCTCACCGTATTCGGATGCCTAGAATCCTTTCTCTCCACCCTGGGAAGCTCCACTTGATGACGATGGTATTTCAGAATGTTCACGAAGAGTTTTTTGTTCCCTATGTATATCTGGTCAAGCTCCCTCTCCATCTTCCCCGTATTTCTCACATCAAAAAATCTGACAAACCTGAATCTTCTTCCCCACTTGTTTAGTCTACGTGAGATAAAGACTTCTTTCACCCTTGCGCATCTTTGGAAGATTTTTAACATGTCCGTTTCTCCAAAGCCACTGGGAAAGTTCGAGAAGAAAAACGTTGTAAAATCATTAGACACAACAGGTGGTTTACGAACAGAACCATGGCCACCGCGTCTCTCAGAAGTGTGTGCTCTGCTTCCCATTTGGACAAGTATTCCTTACTAAAATTTTAAAATAATCATGAAAAATAGTAGACCATATGCTTTAGATTATGACATGTTACTAACTTAACACTCTAATGATAGAAACAACAAAAAAAAACCATCATAAGTTTAACAATTGTGTCAAATTCAATCTTATTCATTCTAACATATTTCAAACAATTTCTAATACCTAAATTACATTGAATTAACCCTATATCCATTTCAATTACTTTTCTAATTTAGGTATTTAAATATGACAACATTATGTTCTCACTCACACAACTACTTAATCATAGATATAAAATCAAATTTCATTCAACTACTTCACTTAACAATTCAATTTCAAGCACATTCTTCTACATTGGTTTTTTTTTAATTCAACAACATTTCTAGTTAACTTTCCTTACTTGTATGAAACTTTATTCTAGGAAATATTAATTCCAAAGTCTATAAAACTCTAAAAGTTTGCACATGAGTCTTCAAATAGTTTCCAAGAACTAAATTTTGGAAGGCATAATATCATTACTAGCTCAGACTAACATAAATTATGTATCTCTCAACTAGTTAAACATATTGAATGTAAATACTCACGAGAAGAACTAAAGAAAATAAGAGTTTAAATTGTCAGAAAAAAAGAAAATTCACTCATATTAAGATTCTAATAAGGTGATCTTAACCTAAACTCCATCACCTATTAAATGGAAGAGTCTAAACGAGAACAAATAAATAAATGAACTATATGAGAAATATAAACAAAATTCAAAGGATGTAGCTTTAAAGAAATAACTAATTATAAAAAATAAAGTATAAAATATTTTACCTTTTATTTATAATATTTTAAAATAAAAATCTATTATTCATTTAATTTAAACAATTTTCTAGAAAAACTGTTAAAATTTTACATATTGCCATAAAAAAATTTTGGTCCAAAAAATATACAACACATGAAACATGACATTAATAAAGATTCAATATAAAAAAAAAACACAGCATTCTTTTTTTCCTTAATGTCAAATATGAAGGAAAACATTATACTTGTTTAAATATCTAAATAGAATACTAAATAATAATTGCATAAATGTTATACATTCTCACGTGATAAAAAAATATCAATTAGAAATATTAAAAACAATAAAAATATCAAATGTGTGTACCACAAGAATTTTTAATTAAATAAAATTGAGTTTTTCATTCATTGAAATGCAATACATTGATTGAATGAAAGGGTAGAAAAGAAAAAAAATGTAATCAAGATTATGATGAAAGAGAAAAAACGTTGAATATACTAGTAAACTTGATGAGTATAGAATGAGTAAAACCATCGAAAGAAAAAAAAATAAAAATTATGTAGCAAGAGAAGAGTCCTTCAAATAAACAAAACTAAGGACAAAAAGAATAAAGAACATATGTTTTGTAGGTTACTTAGCAAACTAAGGGTTCCATGATTGAATACTAAAAATAGAGAGTCAAATGTTCTTATCTGAAAAAATACAGAATAAAAAAATATTAAAAAGAAGGAGAAATATTCAAATGTATGTCCTAAATATTATTTGATTAATTTAAATTGAGGTTTGTGTTTCCTAATATACAATACACCATTTGAACACAACTACACAAATAAAAAAAATGTGTAATCAATATTGTGATATGATAGAAAATACCTTGAGGATCTGAGTGAAATTTGAGTGGGAGAGAATGAAAAGTTGTGTAGAGAAAAAATATTATCCAAATGAAACAAAATTAAGGATAAAGAATGGGGAAGAGGTAGATATTTGCACATCCATCCCCGTCCTCATACTTCAGTTAAAGATCTTTTTAATATTACTCAATACTCATATCCATGTCTAATTAATGCGAAAATTCTGTCAAAGTTGAGACATATTCCAATAATATTTACAAATAAAAGTTTATTTGTCATTTCCAATCACTATTGTTATAATTTACAATAGAAAAATCACACCAAATTAAAAAAAGTTAAATTTTGAATTTTAAAAACTTGACAAAAAGTTTTAAAAGATTTTTAAAATTATGAATTGACTTAGAATCTTAAGATGTAGAAAGTAGGATCATGCAATTCTAATATTCCTATAACATCAAATAGGGTTGAATAAATATTAAGCATATGAAAAATATTAAAAAGCTAAGGGTGAGAGAAAATAAAAGACATGAGATTTATACTATTTAGTCACAACTTACACTTCTGGAAAATCCACTTTGTAAACTTGTTTTACAAGAAATCAAGAATCAATATAACTCTTCACCACGTAAAGCCTTTTCTTTAAACTAAAACTTGGACCACATTGTAAGACTTTTATATAAGATCCTTTGGAGAGTGTAAGCTCTCAAGAACGTACAAACCATGATATAAAGAATGAAATCGGTTGACGTGTTGGATTAAAAACTTATATTCTCTCAAATTTAAGAGGAAAAAATCCAATAAATAAAATTTAATCTGCGAAAAATTTAAACGATCTTTGTTTTAGAAACACAAGTTTTTTTTTTCTCATCACACATTCAATTAGTCTCATAATTGAATTGATATAGAAGACTTTTAAATGAGATATTTCTTATTATGTTATTTTTGGGGTTCTATTACTAATATATTGATTATTACATCTAGTTTTTTTTTTTAAAAAAAAGAATTGATCAGTAGACTATCTAGCTTTCAACTTACGAAAACAAATTTAGCAAGTTATTTCTTTTTTTCCACTTTCAAAAACAAAAAATATTATTTAACAAATGAATCAATTTTTATTTATTTTATTGTGTCTGATTAATTTTAGTATTGAAAAGAGTTTTCGTAATTCATTAGGTTATTTCTAACCCTAAACAATAAAAATCAAAAGACACAAGAATGTACAAATAGTGTTCCTACAGTCTCATTCTAATAATTTTTTTAAAGAGAGGCTACGATGTGCAAAAGAAAATAAAGCATAGGACTTAATGATTTAATAATCAAATAAACTATCAAAACTCATAAAGAAATCAAAAGCATTAAAGTCTTCCAACACATAAACTACTTTATATCCTTTTCTCATATCTTACTATTTTATGTAGGAACCAATAAAAGTTTTGGAATACTCATTGAGTTCAGTGACAGAAGGCATTGGTATAAATGCCACTGCACATGTTGTAATTTGTAGGGAGAACAATCATACTTCTACTTATGCTTTGGCCAGAGATGTTGCTTATCCAACATTTTGGTATGGTAATTGCAAAAGTTTATTTCTTTACTCTATCTTTTTTTTTTTAAACTTATACTTTACATTTGTAACAGTGGGACTGGAGCAGAAATGGATGTTGTTGTTGCAAGCGTTGAGGCCTATCTTGTTGCAGTGAATAAGTTTTTACGATGCAAGGAATCAGTTATGCATTCACAAGGAATTCAAATTTTTGAATTGTTTTGAACTTGTGTTAGATGAAAAAAAAGTGAGAACAATCAAAAGTTATTACCCATGTATTCAATACCTACATGTTAGTCACTAAAATATATACCAACAATTGTATCATGACCATTGTTTCCATGGATGGTAAAAGTATTACCGACCATCAAAGTGAATGCTAGTATTACCGACAATCAAAGTACAAACCTTACTTTCTGGGTCAATTTTTTTAATGATCACTAAAATTCATTTTGACTTCTATGGTAAAAATCTATTTCAAATTCTCTTTTGAAAACTGGATATTTTATTTTATGATAACTATGTTGCACATCCCATTCGTCTTTTGTATCTCAATACAAATTAAAATGTTATTAATTCTTCAATAAAGATCAATGTATTACTCGTGAAAAAGGTTTAAAGATGACAGTTATTTTCAATTTATAATGACGGTTATATAGCTGCATTTGATTTACACATAGTCTTAAATCCAATACATAAGAAAGTGGCTATTTAGCCGCATTCGTAAATGAGATTTATAAATGCGACTATGGTAAATAGCCGCATTTTATATGCTTATGAGTGATCTTTAAAAGGGAGGAGTAATGCATTTACGAATGCGGCTATTTATCATTGCCACATTTATAAATCACATTTACGAATGCAGTTATGGTAATAGTCGCATTTATAAATATTTCTGCTGGATTTAAGAATGTGGCTATGGTAAATAGCCGCATTTATAAATCTTTGTGTTGGATTTAAGAATGCGGCTATGATAAATAGCCGTCGTTGTATATGGTTTTTTTTTAGTACAATTTGTTTAATACTTATACCCATATAAATTGACCTGATCAATTATAACCCAGCAAGACAAATACATAAATTCAGAGAATTAATTTTTATATATTGATAAAAAATGTATTACAAACACTAATAATATATCTTTATCTATCTAATTCCTACACTATTCATTAACTAACCTTGAGTTATAAAAATTTAGGGAATATGTGGACAAAGAATGTCTCACATATGATATGGCTTCCGAAGAGATTGGTTGCTCATCCGTGAAGAACTGCATTTCAAAATATGGTTGACATAAATTAGTTTTAATGTATATGGTAAAGAATTATAAAAATAATTTACCACAGGTTACCACATGCCAATTACTTTTAATGCCTAGTCTTACAATGGTAACCATCCATTGTAAAATGTAATAGCCCCACTCATAACTTCCTGGTTGTTTATTACACTATAATTCAATAAAAAGTAAAAGTTAATATTGATAAACAATAAAAAGAGAAAGAAAAGGATTACAAACCTTTAGTTTTATCCAGTTCAGATTTTGAATATTTGAACTGGATCGACCTTTTAGAATGTTATATCCACGCCAAGAACTGATTAATACAAAAAATTATGTTAGTAAATGCTTAATTAGTAACATATGAAGTTAAATTTATAGTGTACTTACCTATCAATAATATTCTTAAAACTTATGGATGACTTCTTGTGTAGGGAACATAACCACACAACAGTCTTATCAACCATTGATAAGACAAGTAACTGTTAATGACCCCTATAACTTCCATGAAAAGATTTAGTAAATATTTAAAACATGAAATAGTAATAATTGATGACATATAATTAAACTTACTCATTAATATAAAGGCATAAATAAATTTCTTTTCCCTATTTTTTTCAGGGTGTTAGTGATTTATGATTGGGTTTCATTTGCCTTTGTTCCAATGGGATTAGTATATGCGGGATCTAAGAATCCATACACATTTTCCTTCTCCTCAGTGATAGAGACACCATTCAAAAACCTACAAGTTATTAGTTAAAGCATAATCAAAAGCTAATTTAACACAAAGTAAATTGAAATATAGGTAAAGATATTTACATAAAAAAAATTGAATTATATTTATATTGAGCTTCTGATCCCCAGCTACAAATTCTAACAAATCTCACATGTATATGTACAGTGACAACTCAATATTTATTTCAAAAAACGTATCATCCCATGGAATTTCCAGAGGGTCTCGACCAATCTGTTTAACAACTACAGTTAAGAAGCTATAGGATCGTCAATCGGAACTTGGTTTCCGACAAGGTTTCTACAAAATAAAGAACATTATCAAATTAGATGTAATATATAAATATCAATTAATATAATGAAATGAAATTATTACCAAAGGTTCTAGCATAATTCGAATGAGGTTTCTAGGCCAGACTACGAATGCCTGAAATGCATCGGCCACAGTTGTTACCTCATCTGAAGGTAGTGGAACATGAGCATCAGGTACTCGTACTCTATCAACTGTTACCTTCGCCACATTAGGTGGTGGCCTCTTGATAGACTTTTCCAATGGCCACCACCTGAGGAAGCATGTTGCCCTCTACCAATAGCTCACATTGGCTAGTCTGCCCAATGAAATCCTCCTCTTATGTTGTAGGAGTCGCACAACTCCCCTTTATGCTCTTAGAAGCGGAACTAAGAAGCGTCTCAATCGTCGGCTCAACACAAAGTTGTTGCGATAGTAATTCCTGTCGCAACTCTAGCCGCATCCGATCAACCTCCTTTCTCATCTCCTCCATTAATTCTTGATGTATCTTACTCATCATTTTTGCTTTGGTCTCTTGGGGAGAGGAGGATAAGTGTCATGGTGCAACTCCAAAATATAGTTTAACTCCAACCCGTTTTCCAACTGCACGAACACGACCACAGTGCTCAGGTTGTCCAATTGCTTCAACCAGGATATCACGACGAACTTCAGGGAAACAATTACCCTGGGCGCTCAAGGAATCATGCAAGAGACCAAAATCATATTAGTTTTTAATATAATAATGCTTTAAAATAAATGCAAGAGAGGATAAAAATAACTTACAATTTTTTCTGAGACTATCTTTGATTGCTCAGAACTAAATGCACCCGACTTTTTAATTAGAGTCCTCTTCCATTTTACATGGAGCAAAAGGTGGTGATGGAAGAGAAGTGACCCCTGTATCAATTTCAGATCCAGTCCCCTGTCTAGATTGCTCATTTTCCTCCATTTGTGATTGTTCAAGTTTTCGATACCCGAACGAGACAGTACGTGCTTGGTAACATTCTTTAAAGCTATCTCTTGAGCTTTCTTCCGACGATCCTGTCATAAATGAAATAAACAAAGTGAATTAACTAGTGTTAAGTTATTGATGTTATATAAACAAAAATAGTTAAGTACATTCACTTACCTTTCAAGCTTCACATTCATGGCTTTGAACAAAAACACGTCATGTCTCTTCATCAATATGTTTGTACTTTCAACAAGGATTTTCGCCTTTAAGCTTGCCAAAAATATATTTCATCGTTAGTGTTGACTTAAACTGACAAAATTTAAGTCCGATATTGGATATAATGTTTGATTGAAGCGATTCCACATTAGGATTTTAAAATTTGCTTGCAAAATAATATCATCAAATTAAAATTAATCAATGAATATTAAAAAGCATGTTCTGATCATCCTTTGACACATCATCCCAAGAATTAATCAAAATGGAGAGCCTCTCACGAGAAAGAACTCTAAGATAGTTGTTAAACGTCTCAGCATTTGGACCAAAAGCCAATCCAGTGTTGATATCAATGTCAACACATCTCACCAGCAACACATGGACACCTGATCTTTGCCCTATCATGACCACTATTATTACTTTGTGCAAATTGTATAAATTATTTTACTACTCTTTCGTACTCATCACTTATGCAAACAAAATTAATCCAATTTTGATCCATTATATTCTGGAATAATCATTCAGGTGTTTTCTAATGATTGTTCTATCTCACGCGTTTGCCTAGGGTCAAACACTTCCGGACTCAATACCAACATGATAATTCTATTCTAAACTAACAACTAACATAATATAAATTAATAATAAATACTAAATACACAAATTAAAAATCCTTAAATTAATTATAATATTAAATAATATAAATCTATCTACCATATGATAATTTAATAATTCTATTCTAACATAAAAACAAATATAAATTTTAAAAAATAAAAATTATAATAAATAAAAAATTAATAACATAAACAAAATGTAAAAAATTTAAAACACCACTAACCTTGTGCGTGAAGGAAACGGTGGTGGTGAAGAGTGGCGCAGGGCAGGCAGTGGCGGCGGCAACGGAGTCAGCAGCGACGACACAAGGCGGGAACAATGACGAGGAAGGCACAATAGAAAGCAAATAAAAACTTTCCCAACGAAACAGTGATCTTAGCAGTGGCATAAGACAAAACATAAGAGAAACAGAAAACATACAAAAATCAATGGTGAAGAAGAAGAGTGGAAGACAATGCTTACCAATGGCACGAAGACAATGCAAACAAGAGAGGAAGCAAAGAACAGAGGATGCACAGAAGAGCAAGGAAGTGCAAGAGAAAGAAGAGTATGAAAACGTAAGTGGTGCGATTCTAAGGTAGGGTAAAAAAGGATTTACGAATGCGGCTATTTGTAAAAGCCACATTCATAAATCAAACGCTTTGATTTAAGAGTGCGACTATTTGTAATAGCCGCATTCTTAAATCAAGTAATAGTCGCACGGGTCTTTGTTTTAACATTTTGTACTAGTGTATGTACGTATTCTAGTGCATATTACAAATCCTTCGTGCATATCTACAATATCATATTTTCTTTTGACTTTCTTCCCTGTTGCATTTTAGTTTTATTGCATAAGGTTACATTTCTTCTCCATGTTTATTCTGTTGAACTTGAAGCTTAAATGTCTCCAAATCTATGAAGTTTGCTTGAAGACTAGCTTGTTGCTTGTGGGGCATGGATTCTGGGTAGATTAGAATTTTTCAATCCACTCTTAACTTGATCCAAAACTAAATCAATCATGTTCTTTAAAGAAAAAATGTTTTTCAAAGTAAGTGAAAAACAACCTGTTGATTTGTCGTTTCAATCGGTTGTTTTACACTTGGTAGTTTTGGAAAGGATTTGAAAAGGCTGAAATTGGCTAACCTCACAGTCAAAACCATTTCAATCGATTGATTTGCACTTTTAATCAATTGATTTTGTGAAAACATAATAGAATTGGTTAAATCTGTTAAAACTATTTTTGCTTATTTCAAATATGTTTTGGCCCTTGATTGATAGTCTGAAACGACTATTTTTAAGGCTATATAACTGGTTTTTAAATCTCTAATTTGAGAGAGAGATCAGATTACAAAAGATCAAAGAGATTTTCAAAAGATTGCAAGATTACTAAGAGCTATGCATTGGTTAAGAGTGGAGTAGGTTCTACTGTATTCATTTTTGTATCAGGTGTGATCCTTTCTGTTCTTTGTTGTTCTTTAACTCATTTTGTAAAAGTGTGAGAAACTGGTGTCTACAGTTAGAGAGTGTTATGACCTGTAGTGGTTGTTTTTCAAAGAGGGTGAGTGTTGTTGAAGGGTTCAAGATCACCTCTTTGGTGCTTGTGTTGTGTAATCTGTATTTGATTGCTTAGTGAAATACCCAGGGGTTTCTAAGGACTGGATGTAGCTCAGGTTAAGAGTGAACCAGTATAATCCTTGTGTGTTCAATCTCTCTATCTCTCACTACTTATAAAATCGTTTGATTTGTGATATTTCAAAGTACTGATAAAAACAATCGATTGATTTTCTAGAATCAAATTAAAATAGTTTTGTTCATTGGCTTATCTGATTGCTTCTTCTATGATTTTGCATTAATATTCATTCTTGCCTAGAATTTGCAAAAAAAATTCAATAAACAATTCGCCCCCTCTTGTTTAAAGGCCTATAATTCCATCATATTCTTGTGTTTCCAGACAAGTACAATAAAGCTCTTTAGCATTAGAAATGCCTTCTTTATTCCTTTTTCATATGGGAGTGGATTGAAAGACTTCATATTATGGTCATTCTTTGAGGGGGTAGATGATAGTTAGTAAAGATGTTGTGCTTGATATGGGAGAAGGAGATGGTGAAGTTTGTGAAGTAGAACCGTGTCCACAACAAGACTTAAATGAACTTTTCAGCAATTCTGACCTACTGCATTATTCAGGGAGGATGAAGATGATGAATTACTAAATAAGGACAACAATGATGATGAACTTCATGAAAATAAATCAATGTCATAGTAATAATAACCTCAGTTTAGCTGTACTATTAATATGTTCATTCATCTACCATGTGCATGTATGAAGCCTTTTATATATCTTCAATTTTAATATATCTTCACATTTAAATTATCTTGTTGGTTACTTCATTTTTATGTGCAGATATGCCTAAACCTAAAAGGATCAAGAACTTGCCTAAACCTAAAAGGATCAAGAACTTTCTTAAGTCAGTTGCTGGTTCAGACAAATCTGTGGCCAACTATGTAAACATTAATGTTAAGTCTTCTACTACACAGGACCAGACAATAACTACTTTTGCAAGTCCATTTGGATCTCCACTACCACAAGCATCTCAATTTATACACCAATAAACCACACACTTACACAACCACAAACTTCACAACTTCCACAATCACAAGCTTCACAAGTTCCACAACCACAAACTTCACAAGTTGAACTTTGAAGATACATTCACCGTCTAATGCTCAATTAATCCACTAATTATTCAAGGTTTTGCAAATTATAATTCAAAGAAAATACAAAGAAAATTGAATTGAAAAAATTTAGAAATTATTATTTTATGCAATCCTTCTTTTCTTTTTGGCACTCCTTCTTTGTGTAAGTGTTTAAGCTCACTTGTTGTTGTCCTCTTGCTCAACCTCTCAAGGATATTCAACTTTAAGAATTCAAATCAGCACCTACTAAGTGATAAAGCTCTCACCAAAGATGTTAGCTCCAAACTTAACAATGCACCTTTGAATTACTTATCCACCAAGAAATGAGGTCAACAAAAGTTAGAGCAACAAAAATCAATTTGAAATTGGAATACAACAAAAGGAGTTGATATATGACAACTTGAAAGAGTAATAGAACAAAAATTAACAAGCAAAAAAAATAAGGTACACAATAAAAGGATAGCACACAAATTGAACCTAATGAACGACACTAGAATTGGATTAATAAAACCAAAATAATACTACTGGAATTTTGAGGTTTCAAATGCGTGACTTAAAAAATTTATGCTGAGCTGGATCTTTTAAATTTTAATTTTAATTTTAAAATACAGACACCTCAAGATCTTAACTAACTTTTGGCGCTGAAATCATGCTAAAAGATTGCATCAATTATTTATGATACATTTTTCAAATCTGATGCCACTTCACCGTTTATTTCGCGCTAGAATTGCACACTGTTTTAATTTGATTTATCATTTTTTTTATATTTCGAATTTTGCTTCACTTTTTTTTTGCACTATTCTTCTAACACCTCAATCTATTTATATCCAGAATTTCATAATTTTTCTCCAACGAATTTTAATTTCATAAACAGAAACAACCATCACAGAATATAGAATCCTAATCTAGAATTAAAAACAGTTTTAATAAACTTCAAAAACACAATAGAATTGATGTATAGGAACTTGTGTGGATCTAACACACAAGTATGAACTCAAATCTAAAAATTAAAATGCATCAAAGGATCAAGCACAGAATTATAAATCTGGACTCAAAATTAAAATCAATGAACCAAAATTATCAAGAAAATTACTACATAGAAGTGATGACAATTTAGGGTGTACATGACTTGAAAAAACATATATGGATTCAAAAATCAAAATGACTCAAACACAACAATATGAACCGATTAAAATTGCAAGAAAGACTCAAATCTAGCAAAATTAAAACAACAACATCAAAACTCAAAGGAATTCTACACAAAATTGAAATTAAAAGCTCAAGAACAATTTGAACACATTGCACCGATTGGATTTATCCAAACAACATCTAAATCAAAATTAAAATGCAAAAAAACAAGACATTCAAGGATACAAGATGAACAAGACGGAATCATGAAGAACAACACAAAATTAAAATAAAAATAAGAAGGCACACTTAGCTCTTGAAGAACCTAGGCTCATGATACCACTTGATGGAGTATGCCTTCATCCAATTTGCAATTTCTTTGGAGGAGTGGCGGAAGCATCAATGAAGGAAGATGAATAAGGAGCTCATGTAGAGCTTGTGGATTCCTTGAAGGTGCATGCTAGGTGTGGAGAGTGAGTGGTGAGGCCATCTCACTTGGAATAGGTGAAAATTGAAGACTAAATGTCTATCCTAGAGAGGTAGGAGACAAGGAGTGAAATTGACACAATTTTGGCAGCAATTCACTCTATATTAATCTTCGAAATTCATGAACCAAGCACCTCCTTTTATAGCAATGGAGGGCCAGAATTTGAATAGCCAAATACAAATGATATGAAAGCTAAATTCAAATGGAGTTTGCCTTTGAATTTGGCACCTATTTTTGGACATAGCACATGGAGCATGTGATGGAAAGCTTTTAGCACATGTAAAACATGTGGAACATGTGCACTCTTCTCCATGGCTTAGTCATAATCGACCTTGGTTAAATTAGGTGTTTAAGGAACCCTAATTTAACCTAAGTTGGTTTTTAGGTGCCAAATTTCATCTAAGGAAAAATAACAAATAAAATTTCCTATTTTACTTTGACAAAATTAAAATCTTCTCTACACTATTTAAACTAGGATCTAGGCTTCTTCAAACATATAGAGAAATGTTTCTCTGCCATCAGTAGCATCATCCATGTCCTCTTGTATCTTCTTTACCATAGAGCTAGTTGTGGCCCTGATCTTCTAGTTGTTGGGCTTGCACTTGGGCTTATGCTTGGGCCTCTTCCAGTAATTGTTTATGTTTTGATGAGTTGGAGGTCTTCTTGAATATGTTTGTACATTCCTTCAACCTATAGTTGTCCTCTTGATTGGTGGGCCTACAAAAATAAACAAAAGACCAATTAGACCCATATTTACAATTAAATCAATAAACAACCTCTAGGTAGTCGTCCTCCTTATTATATGGTTGTGTGAGGTTGGACGGTTTCCATCAATTTACATGATGAATAGAATCCGTACGTAACGTTCACTTTACATACGGATACAAATCCGTATGTAATAATCGGTATGTAAATGAATAATTTATTGTAGTAAACTCTTGCCCTACAGGGACTTCAATGACTTGATCCAACTTTGCATAAAAGTTGAACAACAAATTTTAAGAAAATGATCAAGTCGCAATGAGAGTACTTATTCTAGTTCCTATACCAGGAAGGAGTATAAGAAGGAAAGGGATGATAGTTTCTTAAAAGATGAATGAAAGTTAGAAACCCCCAAAAACCTAGAAAAAGGAAAAGGTGTGTCCACCCCCCACACCCGCACTAGAGATATTCATTGGTCATATAATATCCCAATGTCCAAATAGGAGAACCATGATCCTAAGGGGTAAGGATGAATATAGTAGCGAAGAAGATGAGTCTAATGGGGGAGAGGAAAAATAAAAGAGTGAGGGGGAATATCCTTGTGAGGGAGAATTATTGATGATAAGAAGAACCCTCAACAATCAACCTAACATGAAACATGAAACATGAAACACAAAGAGAGAACATTTTTCATACAAGATGTAAAATTTTAGAACATACTTGTTCTCTCATTGTGGATACTGGATCTTGCTGCAATAGTTATAACACTAGGTTGGTTGAAAAACTTGATCTACAAGTTATACCCTACCCAAAACCTTATAAACTGCAATGGCTAAATAAAGATGGGGATTTAACTGTAGATAAGCAGGTAAAAGTCAGTCTTTTGTGGGGAACTATAATGATATTGTTTTATGTGATGTAGTACCCATGCAAGCCTGCCATATCTTATTGGGAAGATCATGGCAATTTGATAAGAAAACTACCCATGATGGTCTTACCAACGAGATTACTTTTTTACCCACAAGGAAAAGAATTTTGTACCTTATCCTTTAACACCTTCACAACTGGTAAAGGACCAAGTACAAATGAAAATGAAAAGAGAAAGTGAGAAAAAAAAATCGAAAATCAAGTAATACTCCTTAGGGGCCTTGCTAAAGCATGGGAGAAGAATGCTCATTCCCATAAGGTCATTCAGTTAGAACAAAAAGTGTGAAGAAAATGAAGTTAAAAAAATACTTCTATCTCAACAACCTTCAGGCCTCCTTCTTTGTCAAGGAGCACTTACATGCACTGCCACACTTTCAAAATCTAGTGTTCTACCTCCTAAGGTCAAAATCATTATAAAATAATTTGATGATGTATTCCCTAAGGAAGGACCAATTGGACTTCCACCTTTCAGGGGCATAGAACATCAAATTGATTTAGTACCAACAAAACAAGTACAACACATAGAACATCAAAGGACTTCCACCTTTTGGACTGAGTAATTCTCCTAGAACTTTCATGAGGCTTATGAATCATGTCCTTAGGGATTGTATAGGTAAATATGTATTAGTTTATTTTGATGATATCTTAGTGAATAGTTAGAGTCTAGAGTCTCACCGATGTCATATTAAGGAAGTATTATTAGTTCTTAGGAATAATAATTTGTTTGTTAATGTAAATAAATGCACTTTTTGTGTAGATAGTGTAGTGTTTTTAGTTTTCATAGTTAACAAAAATGGGGTTCGTGTTGACCCCAAGAAAATCAAAGCTATTCAAGAGTGGACCTCACATAATGTAAGAGATGTTAGGAGCTTCCATGGTTTAGCCATTTTTTATATAAGATTTGTTAGGAAAGAAAGACACTTCATTCTATTGGACAAAGAAACATGAGAAAGCCTTTCAAAGGTTGAAAGCTCAACTAACTAATGCACTCATTTTGGCTTTACAAAACTTTTCAAAAACTTTTGAGCTAGAGTGTGATGCATCAGCAGTAGGCATAGGTGCAGTGTTATTGCAAGGTGGGCACCCAATTGCATATTTAAGTGAAAAAATACATGGTGTAGCCCTCAATTATCCCACCTATGACAAAGAGCTTTATGCACTTGTGAGGGCTCTGCAGACTTGGGAACACTATTTGGTTTCAAAAGAATTTGTCATTCATAGTGATCACGAGTCTCTAAAATATTTGAAGGGTCAACATAAGTTGAACAAAAGACATGAAAAGTGGATGGAATTTCTAGAGAAATTTCCATATGTTATCAAATACAAGAAAGGCAGTACAAATATTGTGGCAGATGCTCTATCTCGAAGACATGCCCTCTTTTCTAAACTTGGAGCCCAAATTCTTGGATTTGTAAACATACTTGAACTTTATAAAGAGGATCCGAATTTTGCACCCACTTTTGCTAAATGTTAACATAGAGCACAAGGGGGTTTTATGTTTCTGAGGGGTACTTGTTTAAAGAATGAAAACTTTGTATACCTCAAGGAACACAGAGAAAACTCCTTGTGAAAGAGTCACATGAAGGAGGACTCATGGGCCATTTCGGAGTCGATAAAACTCTTGAGCTTTTAAAAGGATAATTCTTTTGGCCCCACATGAGAAAAGAAGTTCAAAGACATTGTCATACATGCATTTCATGTTTAAAAGCTAAATCTAAGACAATGTCTCGTGAACTTTACACTCATTTACCATTTGCTTGTGATCCATGGGCTTCCTAGGACACAAAGGGGTTTTGATTCCTTTTTTGTCGTTTGTCGTAGTGGATAGCTTTAGCAAGATGGCTCATTTTATACCCTGCCATAAAGTGGATGATGTTAACAACCTCTCTAACCTCTTCTTTAGAGAAGTGGTAAGACTTCATGGTTTACCTAAAACCATAGTTTCAGATAGAGATCCTAAATTTGTTGGGCATTTCTCGATAACTCTTTGGGAAAGGCTATGAACTAAGTTGAACTTTTCAACATCTTGTCATCCTCAAATGGATGGACAAACATAATTTGTGAATAGATCTCTATCAACTATGCTTAGGTTAATCAAGAAAGAGGACCACAAATCTTGGGATGAGTACCTTCCTCATATTTAGTTTTCATATAATAGAGTGGTCCATAAGACTACTAATATTTCTCTATTTGAGGTTGTATATGGGTTTATTCCTCACACTCCTTTGGATTTCTTACCTTTACCTAATCCACAAGAATTTGTGCATAAGGAAGGGGTAACAAAAGCCGAGTTTGTAAAGAAATTGCATGAGAGGATTAAAAATCAAATACAAAAACAAACAGAGAAATATATAAAAGATAATAATAAGGGGAAGAGAGAGATGATTTTTGAAGAGGGAGACTGAGTTTGGCTTCATCTTAGAAAATATAGATTCCTTAGTCAAAGGAAGTCTAAGCTTAGTCCTCGAGGAGATGGTCATTTCCAAGTTCTCAAGAGAATCAACAATAATGCTTAATAGTTAGACCTACCTGAATATGGAGTGCATGCTACCTTTTATGTTATGGATCTAACACGTTTTGCAGGTAACACAAATGAAGAGGAAAAGACATGTGATTTGAGGACAAATCCTCTTCAAGGGGGAGGGGATGGTGGCAGAAGGCCCAGCTCAAAACCAATCACTACAACTATGGCAAGGAGGATACAAGGAGATTGGAACTCTGCTACTGATGATAGAGACACCCTTTTATATGTGTTCAAAAAAAGTCATAACCTAGTGTAAATTTTCTAGAGTAGAATTTATTTTCTTGCTAAATTTAGAATAGGAATTTTACTTGAAATTTTTCTTAAGTAAAATAGGTTTAAGGTTAGGCATCTAAAAACCAACCTAGGGCATTAAGGCTTCATTCAAGCTCACATTTAACCTAGGCCAGTCATTTAGACCTAAAAATGTCACATGAAGCACACTTGAACATGCTTGCAATGTGACTCATTTTAGGCACTTAATTCAAACATAATTAGTTTGAATTTTCCCTCTCAATTAGTGTAAGCTTGGCCGGACCTCTACCCTATATAAAGAGGTGCTTGGCATAGATTTTAATTATGCTCCATAATTGCTAGCCTAATCACTCTCTTGTTTAAACCTCTATAGGATAGACACCTTTGGTCTTCTTCTCCATCTCTTCAATATGACCAAATCAATCACTTTTCCTACTCTTCATGCACCTACAAGAAAACTATAGCTTCATTGGAACTATCCTTGATCCACTTCCTCCATTAGCTTCTGCCAATTCCTCACAAAATTCAAGCAAGAAAGCAATTCGGATGAAGGCACTATCAGCTAGTGTCAATATATTGGTACGCTTTTCTTTAACATGTGACCATGCTTTATTTTTTTACATGTGATCAAGTTCTCCATCCATAGTCTCATAATTATATGATTGTATACAAAGTAAGAATTTTATTTAAAGATATAAATTAGAAAGCAATATTTTTTTGGTAGCACTAAGCAAATAATTTTGTGCACTTAAATTAGTGAAATATCCTTGTTGAAATCTTAGATGAGTGGAACAGGAAACCAAAGCACAACCATTAAAATTAAAAATGATATGCTAAAAGCCTTTGAAACTCGTAGCCAGTTCTGGCAGAGTCTTTGCAGATTATCCATCTTTTTTTTTATCACATTAACATCAACAATCTTCAAAAGTTCCCCTGTTTTTGAAATTTCCTTGCCTTCTTTTTCTTCCATCAAGCTTCTCACAGCCTTAGAAATTTCTTCTCTGTCAATTTTATGTGTACACACCAAATCTTAAAATATTATTAATTCTTGATGTCAACGTAGCGAAACTGTTTTCGGGATACGCTTTTCTTTAACATGATACCATGTTTTATTTTTTTACATGTGACCAAGTCCTCAATCCGTAGTCTCATAAGAATAAAGTTTTTTAACACAACAAATAGTAAAAAAAAATACTCTACATTTATTTATTAGAATAAAATATTATATTATAATAAAATTATAATTTAGTTAAGTGTCAAATGATTGTATAGAAAGTATAAGAAAAATGTTTAAAGATATACATTAGAGAGCAATTTCTTTCGTAGCACTCAACAAATGAGTGTGTGCACTTAAATTAGTGATTATACATATTAGTTAGGATTGTTCAACAACATATATAACGTAGGTGTCCACATAATTTAATTAGGTAACCACTATTTTGTAACTACATAACTTAAGTTCATAACAAGTGTATAGTCATTCCTGAATTGCTTCGTCTTCTACGATGAAGACATATTTAGGAATCTCCCATAAAAATGTTACATTTATTTTTTTTATCAAATCTAGGGATTTAAGGACGTCAACAACCACAGCCCAATTACCACTGTCTTAGACACGAACAAATGCAACTCTCCACCACCACAAACCACGCCATTGCCAGCCTCCGAAAGAAAAAGAAAAACTAACACACACGAAATGGAGAGGGAAAATGAAAGAGAAAACGATTTAGAATAATGGAGGAAAGAGATAATGTACTTCACATTTTTTATTTTCAACAGAACTTTATGATCTTTAATTTTATGAGAACCTACCAAATTTTAAAATATTATTACTTTTTACATGTATTGGTTATAAGTTGATATCATATCAACGTAACAAAAGTATTTTAAATTAGAATAATTATACATTTACAACCCACATTTTTTATATCAAGAATTAAAATTGTATATGTTCCTACAAGATTAGAACCCTGCAAAACACTTCTTCTTGTTGCAATCTTCTCGTCTTCCTGGTCTCTCGGTTGGGCTCTGGTCTGAACACGATGGGGGGTGCCTGCGAAGACACTCTGACGATCAAGTCAGTTCGAGAGTTAAGTATCAAAGGAGTAGGGAGTGAATAGTTACCTCGAGTGTTGTGCCTCTTCCTCTATTTGATTGTTATGGGCCTGCTTTTGAGTCCAATTGAAGGCCCAATTGCACCTTGATCATGCTTTGCGTTTAATCTGGTTTATTCTCGTCTAATAACGTGTTTATCTGTAATCTTAGTCGGCTAGTCAGCTATCCGGCCATCCGGTAGTACATATGCCCCCCAGGCTCGAATGCAGTCAACGTAATGTAGAGTCTGATGAACTTGGTGTTGCCTTCGGAAGTTTTTTGTGGTCGACAAGTCGTGTAGCCGATAGCTAATGTGAGTGAGTAGCTTAGCGACTTCCCATGTTGTGTGCCATATGTCCGAGAGCGCGAGTGAGGAATGGTCGTTGTACTTGAGGCGCGTGAGCGTAACAGTGCAAGGGGAGGAATGGGGAGGAATCTGGGGAATCTCGCATGATCTGGACCGTTAACTAGGGGTTGATCTAACGGTGGGGAATAGCTTTGACGGTTCACCTTCTGGTTTTTCGATGCCTATAAATAGTGGTGGTAGTGTGGAATTTTCTTCTGTGTGATCCGTGAGCTAGCTCTGAAAGCCCGAGAGTCTAGTTATTGGTTCTTGCAATCTTGACTTATCGAGTGAAGAGTCTTTCGGAGGTAACAATGCCTTCTCTTTCGGTTACCAGCTTATTTTCGTCTGCGTCCGGGGGTGCAAGCAATAGGGGGCCATTGGCCACAGATGTCGTTTCTAGTGATGCCGAGAATGTGGAAGGTTCTTCCCATGTAGCCGGTCCTCTGAGCCGAGAGCATATAGAACCAACGATGTCTCAGTCGAGTGGGTATGAGGGTGAAGAGACCCGAGAGGCCGAGTATTTGTGGGTCAATGAGAAAGTCCGTGAGGTGTTTTCGGAGTTCACAAAGGTTTCCATGCTCCAAGATTTTGTGGAAAGTGTAGATGTTGTGTTAGAAGGTGTGCCTAATGGTGCCTTCGCACTCCGTAGGTGTCGAGAGTTCGAGACCGTTTGTCTGGGTAGGGGGAGGGAGCGTAAATATTTCTTTTATTTTTATTCTTGTTTGATTTCGGATATCCATGTCCCCTTTCCTTTCGATACTTTTACAATGGAAGTGTTGCATATCTTAAATGTAGTACCTTCACAACTACATCCGAATAGTTGGGCTTCACTCCAGGCTTTTCGGATGTTGTGTGAGGTGCTAAGTGTTAAGGCAACCACCGGGTCTTTTTTACACTTCTTTGGTACGAGGCCGGGTGACCGAATAGGTTGGGTTTCTTTGGTCGATCAAGCGAAAAATAGCTTCTTTGCTCCTTACACAACTTCTTATAAGAACTTTAAAGGTGGTTTCTTTAAATTTGTCGTTGAGGAGGAAGGCCGACCGTTTTTCTTTGACGGCGAAACTCCCAGGTTCCCTTTCTATTGGACGAAGGATCCAGCGCGCTTCAATGTATGGCTGAGGTCCTTGATGATCGATGACGACCTAGAAGTGTTGTCGGTATTGGACCAACTTCCACGCAAGATTCCAACCTGGTCTCTCGTCCGTGCTTACTTATCGTCCGATAGATGTGTAGATATTGACGGTATGTGATTTTAGTCGTCTTGATGCTTATCTTGCTACGATTGACTTAATCCTTTCATCTGGTGTAGGAATAATGGCAAGCTTGGTTCCACTAGGTGGGAAGAAAGATTACTTTCATGAGTTTCGTTTGAAAAGGCAAGCACGACAGGCCGAGAGAGGAGATGTGCCAGGAGGATCGGCAATGCCGATTGCAGAGGCCGTTATTCCCCTCACCACGGTGCCTGCTGCTGAAACCACCCGTCCTCCCAACCCAAAGAAGAGGAAGGAGGATCATGGGAAAGATTGTGGCAAATCCTCTCGGTGTCATGGGGATCGTTCTTCCTCGGGGAAGTCTCCCAAAAGAGGTCGTCTGGCCGGTGGGTCGAGTTCAAGTGACCCCGACTTCCTTGGTCATGAACTCAACGTGGCCGAGAAGGTCACCGTCAAGCTGAACCCTTATCAGCAAGATGCGTACCTCTCGGTGCGTCCTTCCCAAATGCACGACGCGTTTATGGAGTTGTGCTCTCGGACTCTCGTCCTCGGTAAGCGAATGGCATCAGACTTGATGGAAAGAGATAAAAACGTTGCCGAAGTGGAGGGTCTCCGAGTAAAATTGGATGAATCGGCTTCTAAGTTGCAATCAGTTTTGACTGAGAACACCACCCTCTCGGCTCGAAGCTGAGACTTGGAGGCCCAGATGAAGAAGTGAAAGGAAAGATGTGAGTTGGCCGAGAAGACGGGGAGAGAGATTGCTGAGAAGGCGGATGAAGAGATTCGGGGTTTGAAGGAGAGTCTCTCGGCTATGGCTTTGACCAATCATAGGTTCGAAGAGAAGATAGACAAGCTGTTGAAGGAGCTAGAGGTGGTCAAAGATAGCGTCATAGAAGAACCTGAGCTTGGTTTTAAGAAGGCTCTTCAACATGCGGCTTTCTTCTATAATGTTCCCTTGGACGAAGGGAAATTTGATATCGACAGGGACTTCTATGAGGGTCAGCTTATGCCGATAGACCAAATCCCAAGTTTTACTCAAGTAGAAGTCATGGCTCCTCCGACAGCTTCCGAGGTCGAACACCTAGAGTCTGATACCTAGGTTTTCTCTTTGTGTATGGGTCGTGATTGACTTTTTGCATTTTGTAAACTCGTGACCCCCCCCTTTTGTGTAGACAATACGAATTTGCTGGTTCTTTTGAATATATTTTGAATGACAAGTTATTTTAAGCTTTAATGTCGTCTTTCATTCACTCTTTCTTGATCTTTTCGTACACGCGTTTATTGTTGTTCATATGTTTGATTGCTCTCGGCAATGTCATTGGCCGAGAGTTTTCTTATCGTGCTCTCGGCAGGGATTCACTTGGGTGAATTCTTCCTTGGCCGAGAGGCTTTTTATCGTGCTCTCGGCAGGGATTCACTTTGGTGAATTCTTCCTTGGCCGAGAGGTTTCTTGTCATGCTCTCGGCAGGGATTCACTGGTGAATTCTTCCTTGGCCGAGAGGTTTTTTAACATACTCTCGGCAGGGATTCTCTTTGGTGAATTATTCCTTAGCCGAGAGGTTTCTTAACACTCTCGGCAGGGATTCACTTGGGTGAATTCTTCCTTGGCCGAGAGGGTTTTTATCGTACTCTCGGTAGGGATTCACTTGGGTGAGTTCTTCCTTGGCCGAGAGGTTTTTTATCGTGCTCTTGGCAGGGATTTACTTTGGTGAATTCTTCCTTGGTCGAGAGGTTTCTTATCGTGCTCTCGGCATGGATTCACTTTGGTGAATTCTTCCTTGGCCGAGAGGTTTCTTGTCGTGCTCTCGGCAGGGATTGACTGGTGAATTCTTCCTTGGCCGAGAGGATTTTTAACATACTCTCAGAAAGGATTCACTTTGGTGAATTCTTTCTTGGCCGAGAGGTTTCTTAACACTCTTGGCAGGGATTCACTTGGGTGTATTCTTCCTTGGTCGAGAGATTTTTAGATACTTGCGTTAGTGATTTACTAGAAGGTATAACTGATAAGTTTGATTCCATTGAATGCGGTGCCTCGTTAAAACCTTCTTCAATAAAAAAACCTCGGGAAAGAAGACCTCTGGGAAAAAAGATTGAAGGTAGGAAAGAGTACACCTATGATACATATCAACTAAAGTACATTTTCAAATGGCTGGCGTTCCACGTCCTAGGAACCTCTCGGCCATTCAGCTGTTCTAAGCGATACGCGCCGTTCTGAAGATTTTATCTGACTTTGAAGGGGCTTTCCCAATTTGCATTGAACATTCCTTCTGCCGGGACCTTGCGAGCTTCTCCCTTCACCCTTCAAACCAGATCTCCCTCTTGGAACGCTTTGGGTTTAGTCTTTGAATTGTATCTTCTTGCGACTATCCGTTTGCAAGTTTCTTCTCTTATCTTTGCCTTGTCACGCGACTCCTAGAGTAAGTCCAACTCCGTTCTTAGACATTCTTCGTTTATCTTCAGGTTATGGAGTTCTCTTCGGATTGTCGGTTCTCCAACTTCTACTGGCAGCATGGCATCTATGCCGTAGGTGAGGTTGTACGGGGTTTCCCCAGTTGCCGAATGGGGGGTACACCGATAGGCCCAAAGAACTTCCACGAGTTGTTCTACCCACTTACCTTTTGCACTGCCGAGTCTTTTATTTAATTCATTCAGGAAGACTTTGTTGGCAGATTCAGCTTGGTCGTTAGTTTGTGGGTGTTCCACAGAGCTTGTCTTGTGTTGAATACCCAAGCTTTCATAGAATTTAGCCAACTTCCGATCCGTGAATTGTCTTCCATTATCCGTGAAGATGGTGTGCGGGATTCCAAACCTGCAAACGATGTCCTTCCATACGAAACTCTGGACTTGTCTAGCCGTGATGCTTGCGAGGGGTTCTGCTTCTATCCATTTTGTAAAATAATCAATTGCTACTAACAAAAACTTCCTTTGTCCAGTTGCTCGCGGGAAAGGGCCTATTATGTCCATTCCCCACAAAGCAAATGGCCAGGGAGAGCTAATGCTTTGGAGATTGTGGGGGTGAAGATGGATTAGTGGGTCGTGCTCTTGGAAACATACGCATTTCTTCACAAAATCAGCGCAATTAGTTCTCAGTGTCGGCCAATAGTACTCGGCCCTCAGGACTCTGGTTGCCATCGTTTGTGCTCCATAATGTAAGTCACATGCTCCTTGATGCAATTCTTGCAAAACGTATTCTGCCTCTGCTTTCGAAACACATTTGAGTAGTGGGGTCGAGAACGCTCTTTTATATAAGTCTTCCCCTATTATGACAAATCGGGAAGCTTTCTTTGCGAGAGACAAGTCATGGCCATCTTTCCCTTCTTCCCGGTCTTTGTTTACTTTTTTCATGTCGGACACCCAATCTTCCTCTCCTTGCTCCGTTACCATGCACTCTCCGACGGGGACTGATGGAGCCGATAAGGTTTGCTGGATGACGGTGGCATGTCGGCCTTTCATCTTAGCGGTAGCCAGCTTTGACAGGGTGTCGGCTCTAAGGTTGTTTTGTCGTTTCACATGGCTTATTTTGACGCTTTGAAACTGGCTGATGATGTTAACAACTCTGTGATAGTATTTCAGGAGCAGAGGATCTTTAATTTGGTAGTTCGCATTGATGTGTCCGACCATGAGCTGCGAATCTGTCTTGCATTCTATCTTGCGGGCTCCCACGTCCCTAGCCAACAATAATCCAGCTATGAGGGCTTCATATTCTGCTTGATTGTTGGATGTCTGGAACTCAAAACGTAAAGATTTCTCGACTTGTATGTTCTCTGGTCCTTCTAGAACGATTCTGGCTCCTCCTCCTTTCTTACTCGAGGAGCCATCGACATGCAGCGTCCAGGTGGTTTCGAGTTCTTGACATTGTTGCAATTCCGACGTGAAGTTTGCTAAGCATTGGGACTTGATAGGTCCTTGTGGTTCGTATTTGATGTTGTATTCAGATAACTCGACTGACCAACCAATCATTCTTCCGGCCAACTCGGGTTTCTGCAAAATCTAATTGATTGGGAAGTCAGTTCGCACTATGATCTCGTGGCTTTGAAAATATTTTCGGAGTCTTCTGGAAGTGTGGACGAGAGCTAGAGCTACCTTCTCAATCACTTGATATCTGATTTCGGTGTCTTGTAGCACTCGGCTTACGAAGTATATTGGTTTTTGTTCTGTTTTGCCTTGTATGACGGTGACACTTACAGCTTCCGGCGATACAGCCAAATAGACCAGCAAAGACATTCCATGGACAGGTTTGCTCAAAATGGGCGGCTGTGCCAATGCCCATTTTACGATTTGGAAAGCCTCTTCGCAACTTTCATTTCACACGAACTTTTCTGCTTTCTTCATGAGCTTCAAAATTGGTCTGATTTTATCCACCAGCCTAGGCATAAACCTGGACAATGATGTCAACCTCCCTACTAGCCGCTGGACCTCTTTCAGGTTATCTGGACTTCTCATAGTTTCCAAAGCTCGGCATTTGTCAGGATTTGCCTCGATTCCTCGGTTTGTCAAGATAAAGCCAAGGAACTTGCCCCCTTCCACTCCGAACACACATTTTTTTGGATTAAGACGCATGTCATACTTTCTTATCTGCTGGAAGACCTCGGCTAGGTCATTCGCGTGTTGCTCGACACTATCAGATTTTACGATTATGTCATCAACATATACTTCCATAGTTTTCCCAATCTGCTCACGGAACATTCGGTCCATCAACCTTTGATAGGTTGCTCCGGCATTCAGTTTGCCAAAACACAAAGCAAAAACAGCAGCACCAGAAAAACAATCGGTTGTTTCGCAGAAACAATCGGTTGTTTATACCAGTTTGCAAATATCAAAATTGAATTTAAAGAGATTAAGGATAGAAAGAATGCACACAGAAGTTTATACTGGTTCACTCTAAACCCAGAGCTACATCCAGTCTTCTCAGAAACCACTGAGGAATTCCACTAAGCAATCAAACCTAGATCACTTACAACACAACCAAGAA
>Ga0123341_1000322_pt1 | contig 27008 bp, 10 predicted proteins | sample Turbeapinknodule_FD_89959 | JGI IMG/M metagenome (GOLD analysis project Ga0123341, IMG submission 89959) | Root nodule microbial communities of legume samples collected from Mexico - Turtle bean Mexico pink nodule | ecosystem: Host-associated > Plants > Roots > Nodule | place: Mexico: Nepantla...
AATGAAAGGTTCTAATCTCTAGTCGATGTGGGATCTCCAACACACCCCCCTCACGCCGAGACTACCAACTCGTGTGTGGGACTATATATTATGGGTGGTCCGATAGCGGCCCGATAGCGGGTGACACGATAGGCCCAACACAAACACTTGCTATGATAGGCTCAAAATGGCTCTGATACCATATTACAAAAGTGGACTTTAAGCCTAACTCAACCCCATAAAACCGGCTCATAGGGTTGAGGTTTGCACCCACTTATATACAATGAAATGCTTTAATCTCTAGTCGATGTGGGATCTCTAACAAGAAGCAAGATTGATAGAAACTAGTTCACAAAGAAAGTGTACAGAAGTGTTATGCGGTTAAAAGGATTTTAAAATCTGGAGGTGCCTTAAAAATTGACTCTGAAAAAAGGATAAGCTAGCTAAAAGGAACTAGATGCAGGAAATATCATTTGTCCTGTGTACTTAGGGAACGAGAAGACTTAGTCTCTCATATACTTTGTTTACTTGTAATATAATAGATAAAGTGTCATGCTTGGATAGAGAAGTTATCGTGCTTACCATCTGACATATATACTCATCTTTGGAAGCATGGACTTGGTATGGATTTAGGAGAGGAGAGACGGTATGTGGTGTGAGTGCAGTGGTACGGTGTATGTAGAAGAAGAGGAACGGAATAAATTTTAGAGGATGAATTGATCAATGATATTTGTTATACGCTTGGCCTTGGTGCGAATGAAGATAAAGTCATTCAAAGTTCCTTTTCTGATGTGGAGTCTCAATTCTGGCCTATGCTGTTTTGATCGATGATTGGAGGATAGCTTTGGAAGGTGAAAACTATTAGGTGGAGTCAGAATTGCAAGTGGGTATACAAGGGTGCTGTAACAGCATAGCATTGAGGTGGAATAGATCTCTCCACAGGATATTTTCTGGCATGAGAGCCACGTGTGGAACATAAGAGTTGAAAGAAATAGATGGAATGCATTTCTGATATGTGTTTACAAATGTAATTACAGTATAAATTTAAACTATTTACAACTTGATTAAGGAAAGAAATAATAGATAATTAAAGTTATACAAATGAAATCAAATCACTAAATTGTCCTAGTAAATAGAGAATGGAATTTGCACTTAATTACAGAATAATTATCTCCTAATTATGCAACAATAGGCTTTAGTGTTTCCTATGTTTAATATTTTAGTCAGCTGAAATTTGGAGAGGACAGCTAGTGAGCTTGCTGGTTGTTGTGCAGCAGTGTGATACGGTTTTTAAGGGAAGATAAGTAGGTGATCCAAGGAACTCCGTTGTGTTGCCTTATCTGATTATTCTGCTGATACAACAATTTTGCGTTATGATGTGTTAAAATTGCTTAGATGTGATAATATGGATAAATTATGCCGCTGATAGAGTGGTTTGCATAGGTGAACGGGTCGATTAGTTCTTATCCATACCTCAGGTTGGAAGCTAGGATGTCGTTGGCAGGGTTAGTGAGTTGTGCAAGGAAGGAGTAAGAGTGTCTGACAAATGGAAGATTGTCGCATTTGCTAGTTAATTGGCAAGCTGCAGACAAGTTTGGCATTTGACAGCATCTGTTGTGCAGTGGATGATCTGTTTTCAGGTTAGGATACCTGCAGGAAAGTGGTGTGACCTACTATTTGTAGCTAGCGGATGTCTGATCCTAGTATATGGAGTGCAGCGCAGACTATACTCTCAAGAGGGTGGATACAAGAAGGAATGAAGTAGGTCTTCATAAGGATCGGATGGGTTTTCTGCTGCAGGATTTAACAATGCTTTCAAGTAAAATTGGCAGGGTAATGGAATGAAAGGAAGGCTATGGTAGAGTGAACAATCAAGTCATATGAGCAAGGAGTGTCTGGAGTATTGGTATCCAAAGAGTTGCAGAAGAGATCGAAGGAAACGAGTTTGTCCAGGTAAAGTGATGGTGTTTTTAGCCGAATTTATTGTGGTAGAATGAGAGAATCAAAGGAATGGATATATAGGATTTGTTCCTTTCTCATGTATGTATTTTAGTTGCTCTTTAGGCGCTATGCCTCAATCTTTAGTTGTTTATGGTATGTCGTATACCACACCCCTTCCTAATATAATATATCTTGATTTGCTGATTAACAAAAATTGTCACAAATTTGTTACTAAAGAGACCAATTTTGGCACTAGTTTTGTAACAACTTTACTTAGCAGAACCAATACAGAAATAAATATGAACGTAAAATGGAAAAAATTATCTTCCCTAACTTTCTCTCTATCTATCCAGTCTCGTTATTTTCTCTACCCATCCTCGTGCTTCCTGTCCATCGCCATTCTTGTGAATCTAACATTCACATCCTAACTTGAAATAGTTCATCAGAGGCAAAGACCAGATATAATAATATGGGAGAAACCAACAATTAAATGGATATTACTTCATTTTCTGGTAACTAAAGTTTATACTACTGACCCAAAAAACATAATGAGATCCAAAATTAGTACATCACTCTTCAATCTTCATAGGAATTAATCATGTTAAAATTTATGAATAATTAGAAAGAAAATGATAGGTACAAAATTTTTGTATGACAATTCACTCAGATCACGTTCAACTAAAATAGGAATTTGTGCAAATTGTGCACCTCTGATCTGATAGAAGAGGATGAGAATAATCTAGAGGGTGGCGATCAGTTACCCCAGTTACAAGAAAAAAAATATATATATATATTAAAGTAAAATTATAGTACAATTACAGCTTATTTTCAGAGGACTATCTACAAGACACCAAAGCACAGATTTGGAAAATACTCCACAATTAATAGGGGATCAAATGCCAAGCAATATACAATACCTTCATACGGAGCTCTGCCAAAAATGAAAGACAAAGGGGAAATGGAGCAGAAGATTCTATATGCCTGACTTGCACAATAAAAGACAGCTACTCATTCAATCTTTTCCAGTATATCCAACCTGGTTTTCCTCTTCCAACCCTTCATAGTGGCAACAAGGTTGATCAGTCCAATAATCTGGCTTTTACTGTATTCCTGCAAGAGTTGGAATGCTTAGTTAAAACCTCAGGGAATCAGATGTGTAACAATGTTGGGGAAGGGGATATCCTTACTGGGTGTGCTCGAGCCCAGTGCACATATTCTGTCTCAGGAAGGTAGTAAGCCTGGTTTAAAAATCCAAGACGTGTATCAGTAATATATGCATATTGCAATACAATGGAAGTTTCGAACGTGAGATCCCTACTTATTTGTACAACAGTTAGGCAACAAGACCCAACTAATTCTGCAATGTGGAAAAATTATAATATATGCAAACAAAATAGTGGGAATGTTTCCATTTCCTTCGTTGTTACCTTGATGAAAGTTTCAACCATTTGAAGCTTGGGCTTCACATTCAGCGACACAAAATGCTGTAATCCATTAATCAAAACCTGGAATGTTGAAAGACACAAATTCAAACCCAGCATATAAAAACTAAAACAGAATGAATTACAGGGTAAGAAGGTTGATCAATTTATTCATCATTGTCTGCAACTCTACGTTACAAAAGAATTATAACAAATTTGACACATTAAGATTCAATTGTAAGTAAGGTCTGAAAATAAAATTCCTTTGAAACCAGAACGGGGTAAAGTAATTTAAACAGTGGAAAAATTGGTCATTACATAATTTAATAGTTTATTAAGATTAAATTATGTTTGCATAACTATTTAATATAATAATATACTACATTAAATCAAAATCCAAACAAACATAGAACACACTTAAAATTGATTAAGGCATAACCTGAAGATCTAACGACATAAGAGCTCGTCCTTCATCACTACATCTCTTCACCCTTGAAAGTCCTTCAACAAGAGTTTCTGCCACAATTTCAAGCCCATAATCCAATAATAGGCCTTGAATCTACGCATACAGATGCAAATTTTGTGGATCAAAACTAATGTTTAAACACAAGGAATTACTTTTCTATGTTTTATTCTTTTCAACAATATAAAAGTCGAGATTTCAAATACAAGTCTGTTATTCATTTAATAAGTTGATTTGTATGCACTTGATAACTGTCTCTCAATATAATGACTAACAACAATACCTCTTTACGAATTCCTCCATGAGCAAGTCTTGTTTTATAATGCTTAAACTCCCCCAGCAACAAATCAACGTATCTATCAATACAATCTACAAGTCAGAAGCGCAAAATGATGCAGCATATTTCGAAGAATAAAATTCTGATAAAAATAGAAACATTTACATTTACAGCCTACAATTAGGTCTGCAGCTAAATAACACTTGCAACAACAGCCTAGCCTTTTCCTAGTAATATGCCTAAATTAAAGTACATAAGCATATCACAACCCTCAACTCATAAATTGGTTTTGTGGAAATGAGTTAGACCCTAACCCAAATTCTAAAAGAAATGATGCCATCATGTTCCATTTTAATCATGTCTATAAACAATTCATTGAACTCTTAATTTTAATGGTTTTACCATTTTAATCTCTTTCTACCCTCAACGATAGGTCTACCCTCCATTTGGTTTATTCTCCTTATTAGGGATTTATAGGTTTTCTCCACACAAGCACAAACAATGTCAACATCTTACCATTTTTTTTACAAATTAGGTGCTACCTCAACTTTTCTCAAATGCATTCATCACTAATTCTAACATTTCTAGCTCACCATCTCATTCAAGATAGCATTCTCTCCATCACATTGATATTATTCTCTTTTCGGCATTTTATCTCCCAACACTTAGTTTGATATAACATTGCAAGTTTTATAGCTATATAGTAAATTTTCTCCTTAAGCTTGAATATTACCTTTTTGTCACTGACGGAATTGGGAATGGGAAAGAAGACAAAGATTTTATTGAATAGGGTGAAAAGAATATGGAATAAGAGAAAAATCTCACCTTCAAGGTTTTGTCCTTCACAAAGAGCTAACACTCAATTTACAAATGACAACACATCTGAATCTATCCTTACATCCTTCTTCCCCTATTTTTATCTGTTAGCCCCTCTAATTAACTAACTATTATTCTAAATTTCCATTCTCCTTATATCTTAACAGTAACACTCAAGGCACTCGTCCACTTACCCACTCCACTTAACTCCTTTGATTTTTTGCATCACTCTCAATTCCTCCATCTTGTATGATGGACCCAAGAAAGATGCTTAAGCTCGTGACATGTGAAGGTAAGATCTCCAAGTTTAACCTACTAAAAGTCACGAACTTCCAAAGCTTGTCTCCTTCTTACCTGTAACTTATCATTTATTTCCTCTCAATACTCTCCAACTAGGAACTATATCTTCTGCAAAAACATTGCAATGTGGCACTACCACATAATTTGATGCAAACCTATAGTTATAGGGGATCCGCTGTGACCCCTGGCTGTTCTTAGGTTTTTCATGTCATGACCCGTTTTTACAATTTTTTGATTGCTCTAATATCTGCAATACACACTCCTTCTCTGTTGCCTGTCACAAAACCTCTCCTGGCACTCGAATATGGTTACATTTCAATAACACCAACAGAATCAATAGCAGAAGTTACACTATTTTCCCAAGAACTCAAATATCAAATACTTTTATGAGATAAAAACACCATTCCACACATTCAAATCATCCAGTAGCATTTGTAGTTGAAAATTGAAGATATCCTCAAAAGGAACAAAACCATGTGCTTTCAGTCAGCAATTTAAGTTTTCAGGATGATTTGTTCATGACATCCAAAGCCACTAGGACCAAGTGAACTGAATTTTGATCCTTGTTGCCCTCTTTTTACTTACATGGCTTGCACATTCACCAAAAGGGCTCTTCTGGGGTGTTAGATATTAAACCATTTGTGTTTCCACCTATCCTTATGTCTTTAGATTGGAAGTTTGTGAATGTTTTTCTCCCAAAATTCATTAACAAACATAAAAAAAAATGTTCGTACTCAAGAACTTCATTAAAACAGTAGTTCTTTTTTTAAGTACATTAACTCCTGTGTGCCATGTTGTTTACCTTTGATATAAAATAGCAACTACCGATACTCAATGTAATCAACTACAAGTAATACGAAGAGGAAAAAAATGTCGTGGAATTCAAACATAAAGATGATTAAAAAAATACAAACCCATTATGCTCCATGCCAAGCTCTTTTAATTCCCATTTACAGTTGGCAACACGATCAACATATCTGTAAAAGAATGTATAAAAATTAAAAGAACAATAAAATTTAAACTAGCTACAGTGACCTTGCAGTATGAAAACATTAAAAATTAGGTTGAATTTTTGTTTCCACAACTAATAGTAATTAAGATTGTGCTCAAAGAGTGAGAGCCAACAAATAAACAGAAGAATAAAAATAACATAATCTACGATAATTTCAAAGCACAACTGTCACCAGATACAATCCTTTCATTGTACAACAGTTTTGAGATCTTTAAACAACATTACAAAATAATTGTTACAACAAAACATTTTTAAATAAAAAATTTCCTTTAAAATAAAGGAATCCCAAAGTTGAATGATTGATATATCTCACAACAAAAAAAAGAGTATCACTAGATATATTTGGATTTTTCATTTTCTACACAAAAATTGTTAGTCAAACCACGCAATAGAAAATATTTATTAAATTGAGTTTAATTTGGTATAATATAGGTTCCCTTCCCAATGGTTATGTCAAAACCAAAAGACTCGCATTGGGGATGTCAATTTGACAGTACAAAAGTCATACATAATAGCAACACATCCAAAGCAACCTTGCAGACTTCTATTTACAATACATTCGTCTTACCCATTAATGTGCAACAATAACCTCACTGTAGTCCGGTGAACATGTTCTGTAAGATCTGGTACAGCATCCACCTAAAGAAATCCTTATGTATTAAAAGATTGTTGTTATCCATATTTAATCTTTTCATATAAAAATACATAAAAACAACTGAATCAAGTAGAAGTAAACTATCAGATAAAAAATATAAAATCCAAACATAATCATCTACCAGAAGTCAACACCTTAATGTAAAGGTACGCTTATCAAAAAGGCTTTAACAAAAGATGGTTTTCTACAATATCAAAGGGTAAGAACTGCAGGAAACTGCATAGAGGGGCAACCACAATACCCTTAGTGAGGATTAATCGAAAATCCTTTGAATATGGGAAGGACATAGAGAAGTTCACCACTTTCTCACTCCTTTTGCAGCCATGATAAATAGTTTCTTAAACTTGAAAGCCCCAATGCATGCATTTTCAAAATCAATGCATTGTTACTCTTCAGCTAAGTATAATAAGGCCCTCCAAAAATGTATTTGTTCTACAATGAAACTCTATTCTCATGTCATGTCTCGCAAAGAGCATTGAAAATAGGGGAAAAGGTAGAAGACTAGCCCGAGTTTAGCAGCTTAACATTGGTCCATTTCCATTACCTTCCTTCCAAACCCTCCCCACCAAACGTAACATTGACAGGTTTTCAACTTTATCTAATCCGCAAGACCAGACTTTCAAACATTTTGATGAATAGTCAACAAAGCCTTGAAAAGTCTGTCAATATCAATTTCCATGACGGTCTAACCCACTAAGTTAAATACTAGGATTCCACGTACCAAATGAACGTAGAAATCCTCGAGTATGGTTGAATTACTTTGCAAGAGCATTGATTGGAGATGAGCTTTAGATCTATTCAGTATTCGAGCAACAAGAGATATAGTGTCAACAGCCACGCATCTTTCCTGAAACATTAAAAAGATTTTAGAGGCATAAACATACCTTACACAGCTTCCTAATTGAATCAAAATCTAAACTACATAAATGAAGAAAATTATCTTAATAAGCCACCATATTTTGTAAGATGCAAGATGGAGGGGATGTACTTTATAAGACAAAGTGCACTTACAGTATGGTAATGGATTGTAATAAAATGAAAGTATATGCATAACAAACTCATTATACTTGTTCTTTTTTATATAAAACTCATGTTAGGCATCACAATGAAACCTAACATCTCAGCTAGACTGACACCCAAGTTACAACTATCATTAAACTTGTTACAATCTCAATTATTGATTTTTTTTACCATACAACTATTAGTACATTTTGTCCTCTGAAGTGTATTCCCCTCAATTTAGAGAGTCCAAATCAACATATATGCTCAATCCAATTTGAGTATAATATTATTTCTGGACTAAATTTCAGAAAACAATAATATCCTTCAGGAATTTTCTAAACAATCTTAGCAGAAAAAATTCAAACAATAATGCCATGTTGCTAATAAACATTGTAAGAAATTCATTGTAGAAGGAATCACAACTCTAGTCATTTGAAAAAAAAAAATAGAAAGCATGTGAGAATTGTTTTTTCCAAAAATAGAAATTCACATATATACCGTTAGACCCAAAGAAGTCCCTGAGGAATGACCAAAATTCGCATTGGGTGGGTTTGTAGGAGTCAACTCTGTCAAAGATGTTGGTGAAGACAATTGAGATTTAATCCACTCTTCACAATCTTGGTTTACTCTCGATAAAGCTGTTCTCAAGCGATCTGCTTGTCACAATTGAACTCAATCACCACTAATTAATCAACTCAAAATTGGATTTAGCTACCAATGTTTTTAGTATTTAATTCACTATGGCACTTACAATTAAGAGAGTTAGTTGAGCTTTTTCCACTTGAACTAGCGTTTTGCTGACCAAATGTTTCATATATATTATAGAAAAATATTTCAAACAATTGGCATATTCCCTGCATCAATATACTGAATCAGTAAAAAAGAATTTAGAGGAAAAAAAACACCCCCAAGCTTGTATCTGTAACGCATAAAGAAAAGAGGGAGAGGGTGGGTAATCTACAGCAAGCCCATTTAAGGAAGAAATGACTAACCTTAAAGAACTCAACATTTACCAATTCCAATTTCTGCATAAGCCTTGCATATTTATCCATAGACCTTACATTTTAACACAGTTGTTAAATCCATTAATAGTGATAATAATACTAATAAAGCTGGATGGTGGAAGGTAACCGGTTTTTATAATACAAAATGTAAAGCAACTCACTTTAAAAGACACAGAGAAGATCCAGTTTGTGTTGTATTCTCTTCATCATTAGCATGTGAAGAAAAAGTTCTTGAATGATGGGGTTGAGAACTTCGACTTGGTAGTTGGCTGTCTTCATCAATGAAGTCAGCAAGAAGATCCTCATTTTCATCTTCTGAAACAGAATTGGCACCATTTATGTGATTGGAATCGTTCTTTCTGGGTGTTCTATCATCATAAAAGTATTTGGTTGAACTTCCATCAGATTCACCACGAACTGATCCATTAGGTTGGGAGCAACCATGACCTTCATTGGAGGTTGGTAATTTTTGCAAGAAAGGGTTTCCACTTTTGATCCAGTGAGAAAATCCATTTTTCCTTGCACCAGTATGAACCATATTCACGGATTTATGGGAATGAAATGCGCCGACATTAATTGATTTGCCACTGGTTAAAGAAATCAAGGGTGCACCATCACCAATAAGTCCTGCAAAACTGATCATTTGTACTGTTTCTAGAGGTAATTTTAGCCAAGTCTCTTTCTCCAAAACCATTTTTAGTGCCTAAAATGAGAAAAATAATCATTTAATCATTTATCCAAGACTATAGAACACGAACATTGGTCAGATGCATAGCTTGGCATATCAACAAGCCCAAAAAACAATTTAGCAATTACATAACTAATTATTCTGCACCATAAATTTGGAAAGCCCAAAGAAAAAAAATTCAATGAATTGTTTAATTTACTCCCAGTAATGAATTATCTAGCTTTTGCATTTTGCAATAGTTTCAGTAAACTAAAGCATTCTAACTTTTCCACACAACAATAGCAAAGCAATTTCCACTTTCCAGGAGAGCAGAAAATAAACAGAACCACAAATGAAATAGCTGGCATGTTACATCTCAAAACAAAATAATATTGTGGATATTTCTGGATCTAAACATACAAAACATTTTCCCTATTGGATTATCTTCTGTTACAACTAAGATTAATTAGACAAACACACAATAGACACGCACCTAGAAAGAACAACAGAAGTCAATAAATTTAAAATTTATGGAACAAAATTATCACATCAAAGTTAATCTTAATGATAGCTGGAACACCATCACCATGCACACATAGGACATAAGAAATGACAATATCATACAAGACTCAAAGGATTACTTAAGAAAACACAATCAACATTATATGACTCTAACAGCCATGAAGAATGAGAAGCCTTAAAGGTCACTTACATGCACATTTTGCCGATGAAAAGCTGTGAAATAGTTTTCACAAACAGCCTTTAACTTCTGCCTAAATTCAACTGCTTCAATTCCACAAAAGGCTTCCCCAGTCAAAATAAAGACACTGAGTTCTTCATAATTTTTCAAGAATTGATGAATGCTAGCAGTACAAACTGCAGCAGAAGAAAGCAAAACTGACACGCGACTTGCAGTGAGATGCCACAAATTCCTTCGCCCTCTCTGAAGGGTCTGTGACACAAATGTTGTAGCTTCTTTGCGAAGATGGTACCAAGGGGATTCATTGCTTAATGTTGCACTGTCCTCCTTTCCAGCCTCCTTAATTGGATCAGGAGAATCACTGTATGCTGAACCACTAGTTTCAGTCAGTGAGCTCATTGTTGCAGATTCCTCCCTAGAAGATGAACCATGTAATATATCTCCAGAACTGGACAAAGAATTATTGCAGGCTCTTGCATCTGAATCAACTTCCTGAGCCTCACCTGGACTACAGGAAATTTCTTCATTGCACTTATTTGAATTTTCTACTGTGTCCTGAAATTAAAATCAAAGGTTGATGAACATATATCAATAACTATAGACCCTATAAGCATAAATATAAATTTTTCCCCAGCCTCTAGATTGAATACGTATTGAAATACTAAATGTTTGTGAGAAGAGTACTCACTCTAGCACAAACTGGTGATTTACTCAATCCATCCAACAAAACCAAATCAAGTATCTCTCCAACTTACACATTGACTTGTTGAATGAGATCTTTCAGGATGGTAAGAAATTTAAAACTAGGGACTAAGATATTGAGTGGAAAACAAAGAATGACTTCTCTAACCAATGCAAAGAAAATAATAAAAAATTAAAAGCTATGATTGACCTAATAGTAGTCCACAGACTTTTCTTTAGATGAATAAGTCCACATGAATACTTGAATGCACAAAGCAGAGGGGGACCAGAAATTACCTTTCTTTCTAGCTGGAAATCCATAATTTCATGGTATGAACACATAAGGTCAAATAGAACAGCCAGAGTTCTTAATAAGCATTGCCTGAACTTTGAATCAGGTATTCTGAGGCATAGATCGCTGTAAGTGAGCCTGGAATTGAAATGACAAATGTGAAGCCAATTCAACATAAAAGTATACTATTAATCATTAAAGGATGATAAATATGCTTGCAGAAGAAGAAGTACCTACTATTTTGCAAAAGGTCCTCCTCGTCCTGTAAAAAAAAGTCAACATACTAATTAAATGAGTGCTTCAAAATTTTGGCTGGAAGAGAGAAATAACAGTCCTTCAAATCAACTGAACTAGTATCCAACACGTCCTATGATCAATATTTATTGTAAATAGCATATTTATAGGATAAAAATATCCTCAATATCTTCATATTGATTAGAAGAAAATATATTTAGAATCTTCCCAATCATTTCAGCATATTTTAATTTCCTTATTTTAAATAGTTTGATAGTTACAAATAGAGGTGATGAAAATGTAATTAGTGTCATTGTTATCAATATAGAAAAAGTATTTCCCTACATAATTCAAGTTGGTATTAGAGGCCCCAAATCTTGGGAGCCCCATTTTCAATGCCACTTAGACAGTTGTCTCTACTGTTGTCCATTGCCATTAAGGTTAGTGGTGAGCCAAAACGATGCACCCCATGTCGACGATCTTTGTTGGCAATTGGTTCACCAACGGAGTTGCCACACTCAGTCACACGCCACCGCCAATATTGGCCCCTTGTAGCCCACTTCCATAGCTCAGACAAAGCTCACTCACTACCATAGACAAAGTCATTGGGACTTCCTGAGCCCGTTCCAAAATATGATGTCCCATTTGGGTTCCATTTTAGTAGATATGACTTCCCTTATTCTTTTGCCAAACGGGTTCTCTTTTTTTCTGTGTTTCTTTTTTTCCAAATGTGGTGGGTCCCTACTGCTTTGATGGTAGGAATTAAATGCAACAGAGCCAACACATTCAAAGGATTCTGTTACGAACCAAGAAGAACGCACCCAAAGATAAACCAATAACACAATCTACAGAATAATTTCTGTATTATTGCTTCTGCACTATACACTCAGAACATCCACAAAGGAAATGGTTATTCCTTTTACACAAGACTTTCCCTGTCTACCAAACTGAATTCAAAAAACGTCACACTTTTAAAGACCACTAACCGCTACTTTACATATCATTAACCGCTACCTTACAAACCACTAACCACTACTTTACAAATCATTATCCGCTACCTTACAAATCAAATAACTAACTCATGTCATGATTATTCTAATTCTAACTAACTCCTCCTCTATGTGTATCCTAACAATACACTCTTCCAAAAAACAACCTTGTCCTCAAGGTTGGAACAGTGGAACCTTGATTCCGTGGCTCATCCTCATCACCATGATCTTTATCTCCGCTTCCTGAAAATATTGTGATATTGTCTATCATAGGGGGGGAACCCATTGGCTACTGCATGCAAATTCAGGTCTGGAGGCTTAGGTGGTGGTGGGGATGAGAGAGGATTTTGTATAAATGTCTCTGCAACCAGTAAGTTGAAATTCCAAGATTCTGATGTCATTGATGTTCTTACCTTCATTATCAAATCTTGATCCAACAATGATTTCTTATCCATATTATGTAAATTTGAATTTGGGAAAAAATTATGCTTGATGGCATCTCCACCTTCAACTTTCTTACTGGTTAGCTCTATAATTGGACTATCAAGAAAAAAATCATTACAGCATAGTCTTCATTCTCTTTATTGATGCATCCCCTTCTGCCCTCACCATTTCTGTTTCTCTTGCAAATCTCACTTCATTTTTGTTTTTTCTTCGCTGCAGAGGGTGTGATTCTTCATTGTTGAACCTTCTTCCACATCTCGGGTCTTCTTCTCTTCATCATTAACAGATTTCTCTCCTCCCTCCGACATCATGTCACTCTTCTTGTTGTTCCGCAGCAATTCTTTAATTTCTTTCAAGTCCAGAAGGCTTTCCTTCAACGTTATGTCTGCTCTAACAGATTTCTCTCCTCCCTCCTACATCCCGCCCCCTTTCAGTTCCATCCTCTTTTCCTCCCTCTCTGTTTTTTTGGATCCGGCAGGTCGAACCAATTTGTTACGAACCAAGAAGGACGCACCCAAAGATAAACTAATAACACACAATCTACTGAATAATTTTTGTATTATTGCTTTTGCACTATACACTCAGAACATCCACAAAGGACATGGTTATTCCTTTTACACAGGACTTTCCTTGTATACCAAACTAAATTCAAAAAACGTCACACCTTCACTAAACCGGTTGGTCTTTATTTAAAGACCACTAACCGCTACTTTACAAATCATTAACCGCTACCTTACAAACCACTAACCGCTACTTTACAAATCATTATCCGCAACCTTACAAATCAAATAACTAACTCATGACTATTCTAATTCTAACTAACTCCTCCTCTATGTGTATCCTAACAGATTCTCCAGTAATAATCAAGATTAGACCATATCAATGATGGAGGACCAAGGTCAAATGACTTTAATTTTTTTATTTGGGACAACAAAGATTTACTGATCATGACCTAGTTGTGGCACTCCATGGTTCCTAACAACACAGTTAAAATTTTCCGATTCTACAAGCTTGTACAGTGTCTCCAATTCAAATCCCATGTGTGATCATGGCATAGCGAAATCATGCAGAACATTGAGCAAAATCGCAAAAAAGTGTGGATCAGACTATATCGATTCACCTTTCGGTTTCATGTATTTTCAACTACATCGATTCACCTTGTTCCATGTGTTTCCCAATGCACCAGTTCACCTTCTTGGGACAATGGGTTTCCAGTAAAAATAAACCCAAACCCAATTAAAAATTAAGGCATAATGTATGTTTTTCATTTAAATGTAAAATTAAGAAATTTAGAAACCCGCATTGATTCACGTAAGTACGTCTCTTCTCCACCTTATAAAAAAATATCAAAGAAGGAAAGAATTCACTTTGGCTTCAAAGTAAGAAGAGTTGTCTAAAACGAAAGCAAGGATCCCTGAAGATAAATGTGAGGATGCAAGTGTTATTGAGCATATTTACCCATTGCATTGAGAAAGAGAAAAAGATTGTATTAAATATCCTATTTCTCAACATGTTTGCACTAACAATCTCTCTAATAAGCACCAAAGCTTTATGATTGTCATTGATGCCAAAGAATTTCTCACATCAGTTCAAGAAGCCATGGAAAAGGAATATTGGACTCAAGTCATAAGAGAGGAGACGAATGCATTAAAAAGAAACACAACACAAAAGATTGTGGACAAACCAAGAGACAAAAAGGGTTATGGGTAGAAGTGGAATATAAGGCAAATGGGACAATAGACACGTAAAGTCATATTTGGTTGCAAAGGGATATATTGAAACTTCTGGAATTGATTATGATAAGACATTTACTCGAGTGGTGAAGATAAATACAATTCAAGTCGTTCTTACTTTGACAGCTCATTTTGGTTGATGTGAAAAATGTCCTTCTTCATAGAACTTTAAAAAAAGTGCACATGGAGATTACTCCAAGATTTAAAACTTGAAGGAAAAAACAAGGTATGATTCTTAAAGAAGGCTTTATATAGTCTTAAGCAATCTCCAAGAACATGGATTGGGAAATTTACAAAATTCCCTAGGCTTGAAGAGAGAAATAATAGTCCTTCAAGTCAAATGAACTAATATTTAACGTGAATCATTTGCTATGATCAGTGTAACTGTCTTAGGCCCTCAAATATCAATAAATATGGGCTCTTGTCCTAATCTTAACCCATTCCAAGGAACTACTGTCAATCCTCCCTTGGACCAATATAAGTAAACTAAGAATAACACGACTAAGCATATGTAGCCAATACATTTGCATATGCTTATAAAAAATTGAAAGTGGTAATAATACAATGCCGAAGTTCCGCACTCAATTTTATTTGCATGTCAAGTAGGGAAAATATACTATTAACTCACCCACCTCCTAAACAATTTCTAATCCAGATAGTACTGAAGATAGAGTTAGGCAAGAAAACGTATTGCAAACCTCATGCACAACAGCCTTTAATACAGAGTGTGTTTCTGATATAACTTCTTGCATGAAGAAACTCTGTATCTTTTCAGCAAGACCAGCAGTATCCCCTATTAATGCATATGCATCAATTACCTGTATCAACTCATTAGATTAAACACATTTATAACATATTTCCATTAGCAAATATATGGACACTCACAGACAATAAAGTGGGGACAGTAAGTCATATCAAATATTGGTGGTATTTTTTTTATAACAATCGCAAGAGAAGAACAAATATACAAAAGCCAAACCAAGAAAGAATGGGGGAAAACTAACCAAGAAAAAAGGGGGAAAAAACTAAAAATATGATCATCAAACAATCATGGATAGACCTTTAGTTCAACACCGAAATGAAGCTTGGTAACAAACCACTTGATCCCAAATGAACTCCAAAGACAACACTTGACCACATGCAACAAACAACAAATTGAGAATACCACCAAAGCCTTTTAGCATCTCCAGTAACAAAACCTCATAAATTAACACACAAAAGAACTTCAGGCGAACCATGTGGCAAACCCAATCTTTACCAACATCAAACAAATTATTACAAAGATGGAAATTGCTGAAAGTTGCAAAACACAATATGGCAAGCAATTTTACAACATGATCTTCAAAAATGAATTTTCAGATATTGGTACCAATTAATAGGCATTAAATAAAAACTTGAAACTAACTAAGTTGAGCCTTCAAATATCAAAAACCACAAATGTAAGCTATTACCATATCTTTGAGCATATGCTAACATACTCAAGTCCAATAACATTCATTTAATGAAAAGCAAACATCAATATATTGTAGATTAATTGTGAAACTCAATATCTGTATAACCAGGCACACTTGGAAAATTTTAAATCTGTCTGGAGACAACAGCAAAAGTCTAAAAACTAGAAAAAAAAAATTAGGAAAAACAGCTTAGGACAAATCACTGTTTAAATCTATTAAGAAATGGACTTGTATGCCTAACTCAATCTTACAAAAACTGGTTCATAAGGTGAGGTTTACACCCACTTATATACTATGAAATATTCTTATCTCTAGTCGATGTGGGATCTCCAATGCACACCCCTCACGCCGAGACCCTCCAACTCGTGCGTGGAACTATATATTTGTGGGTGGTCCGATAACGGGTAGCCTGATAAACCCAACAAACTCTCATTAGGATAGGCTCTAAATGGCTTTGATACCATCTTAAGAAGTTGACTTTAAGTTAGTTTTGTAATATTGAGTTATGCTTAAAGTCTACTTCTTAAAAAAAGTCAAAACTAGATCAATAAAAATCTCATACATAATTTGGTTTTATTTAATTAGCTTTTCTAGATAAAGCTTTCATCAATTTTCTTCCCTTCATTCTATTTATATGAATTTCATGCCCAAAAAAACAGATTAACCACCACCAGCATTCACCTAACAGTCTATAAACATTAAACTAGCGAAGTTACTGAGTTTAATTTAAACTAGTTCAACTTGATAGAGATTCATGAAATTAGTTTTTCAGAAGTAGTTTTAATTGCCACGTATCCCTTGAAACAGACACAAAACAAACAAGTGTGTATGCTCATTACCCACTCTAAACACCGAATACTCAACAAGCCACATATGAATAGAAAGCAAAGAAACTTAGGGGAAAAAAAATAATAGACACTCACTGTTATATAGCCATCCTCCTTGAATTCTTGACATACTCCCAATAAAAGAGCATCCAGCTTCTGCAAAGTTCTTCCCAGCCAAACCTGTAATAATACAATGAAGAATCCTTAAACAGTTAAATACACAAATACTTGCATTGTCCTCAGGAACATATTGGGTAACATAGGAAATAATGAATTTAATTAGACAAGTTCTTAACATGCATGGAAAATTTTAAGAATAAATCATCTTAATCCATCCTAGAAGTTATTCAAAATTCACCTCCACACCACGACTCATTTCTTGTATTGCTGAAAGCTCTGACAAACTATCTAAGAGTTGCAAATACTCAGATAGAACTTGAAATGCCTGCATAATGATAATAAAAATATGATCATCTTAGAAGATGCCTTAGATCTAAGAACAAAAAAACAAAAATTAGAAAAAGTTGGGATTAATTGACCACAATTTATATATGTTAATATATATTATTAGAGTATGTACTTAGATATATTCTATATGTAAAAACTGTACTAGTAGTCAGAGCTGTTAACTATTGCTAAAAGCTACCTCATGTAACCTTTTCAGTAAATGCAATTAGATATCTCTTATGTTGTAAGTAGTTAGCTATAAATACTTCGTACACTTCTCTTTTCGAAGGTTAATAAAATGAATACCATTCAGTTTGTTAAACAGCTCTCTCTTGTTCAGTTCATTTTACATGGTAGTGACTCTTCTCTTTGTGACATCAATCTCAAGTTGTTTATTTTCTGGTATTTGTTGCTGATGTCATAATCATTGGAAGCTCTGGTGCTCTAATTCAACAGCTTACTACTAATCTCCATGCAGCTTTTTCTGTCAAACAACTTGGTTCTCTTTACTATTTTCTTGGCCTGGAAATGAAATATTTACCTGATCATTCTATTGTTATGACTCAGTAAATAAATTTGGGACTAGCTTCACAGAACCCATATAGCAGCATCTCATTCTATTTCTTCTCCTGTGGTTTCTCAAAGCAAATTATCTAAGTTTGAACCTAATCTCTTTTTGGACTTTACTTTATATCGTTCAGTGGTAGGTACTCTACAATATGCTACTTTCACTCAGCCAGCAATCAGCTATGTTAACAAAGTCTTTAAATTATGTCCAATTACTGCAGTCTCATTGGGACATTATTGAACAAATACTACAGTACCTTAAAGGTACTACTTTGTTTCATTGACTACATCTTCAACCTGCTTCTCTTGCACAATCTTTGTGCCTTAAAGTCTTTTGTGATGCCGGTCATCAGATGTTGATGACGGACACTTTACTTTTAAAAAACCATCGATATTGGTCACAATTTAATATCTTGATGGTTGCAAGCAGACAGTTCTTACCCGCTCAGTACCGAGGCTAAATATAGAAGTTTGGCTCAAACAAGTACTGAATTAATGGGGATCTCTGCTTTGCTCAAAGAGTTCCATTAACTACTCCAATTCTTTGTGACAATCAAAGTGTTGTATCTATTTCTCATAATCTGGTGTTTCATAGTCATACAAAATATATGGAGATTGATGTATTTTTTGTGAAGGAAAAGATTTTGGCCAAGCAGCTTTTCTTCTATCATATTCCAGCACTGTATCAGCAGGCAAATGTGCTGACCAAGCCTCTCTCTTCGGCTCGTTTTGCTTTTCAAAGGCAAACTCAATATAAAGATTTTTTTCACCAAAAAATATTTTCCTTGAGTTTGAGGGGGAATATTAGAAACTGGCTATACTTAATATGTAAAAGTTGTACTACATAGTCCCAGTTATTAGCAATAACAACTACCTCATGTAATCTTTTCAGTGAAGGTTGTTTAGCCAGCTCTTTTGTTGTTAAGTAGTTAGCTATAAATACCTGTGTATGATTCTCTTTTCAATAAGTTAATAAAATGAACACCATTCAGTTCGTTATACAATTATTTCTTGCTCAGTTCATTTTACAGACACACACACATACATATAGATATAGAGAGAGGTTCACCTTCCAATAATTCCCTTCCTCTACAAGGGATTCAAGTGTTGATTGCATGTCCAAAGCACGTTGAAGTTCAAGCAAGGTTGGAAGCATGTCCTATGGATGAAACATGAGTTTACCACAAGTAGTAAGGCCTTAGTGTAAGCATGTATTGCATGCACCCCCTACCTCAAAAGAAGATGGAAGCTATGTATCCAAGACTAAACTACTTTATATGCCCAATTGTGAATAACAAGAAATCAATTTTTAGCATAATGAATTAAAATCGAGAAAACAGGAATCAACGCATAAAGGCATTACAAGAAACTAAGGCTAGTTAAATATATAGGGAGAAGGAAATACCAGAAGAGCCTGTTTCTTTTTGGAATAAGAATTCACTATCAGATCCCTTGAAACCTCATTCATAGACGATGTCAGGTGTCTTCTTCCATTCTGCAAAGCATCAAAAAAATGCAGTAAGAGCAAGATAGATCAAAAAGTAAGTATCAGCTCTTTATGAGTAATGATCTTACCATACAGATGACGTTTGCAATTCTTAAGTCTTTTTCCAATTCTCTGACCAAATTCATCCCCTTCACTGGCCAAAAGTAAGTATCAGTTCCTAATTCTAAAACTTCTTTTAAAAAATAAATAAATATAAAAGTGATCCACAAATGTGAAGTTGGCAATAGAAGTAAAGTTGCATCAACCAAACTTCTCGATTTCTCAATGAATTGAAACCTAAATTATTTATTATTTAAACTAAAAGTAACATTGCATTCTTCCAACAACACCAAAGAGAAACTTATTTTAATTTGTATTGAGAAGCAAATAATTATTTTATAATAATAATTAGAACTTTCAATTGGGCTCAGCCTAGAGGAATTCACCCTAACCCACATGGGCCAGGGCCAACAATGTCCACAAGACCAAACATCCCACATATGAAAAGGTCCATAGGGCCAAAATGTCCACAAAAGCCCTATGGGCCAGAGCCAAACCATGAGCCATTTTTTAAAGTAAAAAATCTTACTTAAAAAAGAAAATGAAAAAAAAAATTACCTAAATAATCTTTATACACATGAAAAGCATTTACTCAATCCAAATTCAAATACAGGTCAGTAACGGAAGGTCAGGCATAAGTCAAGTTAGGTCAGGTCAAGACCAGGTCAAGCTAGCCAAGACGGGCTCAGGTTAGGTCGGTTGAGTTGGGACCATGCCAATTTGGTCGATATTGGCCAAGTCAAGTCAGGTCCAAGTCAAGCCAGTCGGGTTGCGTTCGGTTGGGCCCAAGTTGAGCCGAGTCTAGTTTAAGCCAAGTCTAGTATGAGACGAGCCCGACTCAGATCAGGCCAAGTTGGATTGGACCATGTCGAGCCAACTCAAGTCCAAACCCATGTCAGTATGGGCATAGTTGGATCGGGTCAGAACCATGTCAATTTGGCCTGCCCAGGTCCATGTCAGACTGAGTCAGGTCGAGTTCAGATCAGGCCAACTTGGATTATGCCTAGTGCTACGTCGAGTCGAGTCTACATTATGCTAAGTCAAGTCAAGCTTACATTGTAATAAGTCAAGTCGGGTCCATGTTAGGCTAGGTTTAAATTGGGCCATGCCATGTTCGACAGAGACAAGTCTAGCCTAGGTCAGATCCACGTCGAGCAATGTCACATTGGTCCCAAGTTAGTTTGAATCGGGTTAGGCCTAGGTTGAATGGGATGGCCTGGTCAAGTTGGACCAGTGTTAAGCCAAGTTGGCACCAGCCCAGGTCAAATTGAACCTGGTCGAGCCCAGGTCAGATTGAACATGTTCGAGCCCAGGTCAGATTGAACCTGGTCGAGCCCAGGTCAGATTGAACCTCGTCGAGCCCAGGTCAGATTGAACCTCGTCGAGCCCAGGTCAGATTGAACCTCGTCGAGCCCAGATTAGATTGAACCTCGTCGAGCCTAGGTCAGATTGAACCTGGTCGAGCCAGGTCAAGTTGGCCCCCAATCATGAAAGGTCAGGTCAGGTAGGGCCATAGTCATGCAAGGTTAGGTCGGCTCAAGCCTAAGTTAGGTTAGGTATAGTTGAGCCCAGGCGTGGGTCAGGCCCAAATTAAGGTAGGTTGGGTTAGGCCCAGGTTAGGTTGAATTGGGTTGGATTCGACCCAAACCAAGATGGGATTGAGTCAAGTTGAGCCCAAGTCCATTTGGGTTGGGCCCAGGTGAGCCCACGTTAGGTTGGGTTAGGCCTAGCTCAAGTTAAGACAAGTTAAATCGAGTTGAACTCAAGTCAAACTTGGTCAGATCGGGACGAGCTCAAGTGAGGTATAACCGAGTTGGCCTGGGCTAAGTTTAGGTTGGTTCGTGTCAGGCCTAGGTCAAGTTGGGTCCAAGTCGGGAAAAGTCGAGTCTAGCCCAAATCAGGTTGAATCAAGCTATACCCTAGTAGGTTGGGTCGGGCACCAACCTTGATGTTAAGTTGCAAATAATAAAAGTCAATTAATGATCAACTTACAAACAATGTAAAATATTTAGAATCAATTTGCAATTTTAGTTTATTTTTAAGGACTCATGCAATTCCGAAAAGTATTTAGGAGTAAATTGAAGTCTTATTTTAATGTTGTAGTGGGTTAAACCCACTTTGCTCCAAACCCTAACCCACTTTTATGTGGATGCTTTGGGGGTTAGGGCTTCCTTAACCCACTCATTTAGTAATAAAAGGATGCTTACTTTAGGAGTGGGTTAGGATTGATCCATAGATCATAGGTCAAATTGACAACTCTAATTATAATAGAACAAATTATTTGGATACCCCCAATGGTTATTCAAAATTCACACAATATCCCTTATTAACTTTAGAATAACCCCTTTATGGATACAAAGTGTAATGTATTTCTTGAGAAATAGGGTGTGTGAATGTCATATTTCAAACAAATATGGGGTTACTAAAAGGGGAAAAAGGGGAGGTATAGTATGAATTTCAAAGAAACCACAAGGGGCGTTAGTGTAATTTTATCATAACAAGAATGTTGCCCAGGTAATAAAAAATAGACAGCCTTGTAATAAGCAAGTAAAAGCTGTGCACAGCAGAAAACAAATGCTAAACAAAATATGTAACATACATGACCTCGTGCACTAAAACCAGCACAGAGGAGGTATAGCCAATTCTCTCCGTTCACCTCTTCAACTTACCCATTACTTCATGATGCTCCATAACATGGCGAGATAAATGTTCCGCCACTTTATCAAGTTGTACCAATCTAAGGGCAGCCTACATGAAAAATTCCAAGACCAAATATCTTATATAAGAGTATTTATAGCATTTAGCAGGATAATACAAACCTGATTCAATAAACTAACAAAATTCAAACTAAGATATTAATGAGATTTGTTGGAACAACAACGAAAATTAGATTATTTTAATAATTGATTATGATCGGAATCAGTTTTTTATTCAGATAAGTTTGCTCAAAGTGATTTGAAGATAATTAATTTTCTTTGGACGCAAAGTAAAAATCAGCTTTTACATAAGAAAAAGGAGTATGTATGAAGTTGAAAAGGGAAAAAACTAATAAAAATAATCACAAGCTATAAATTTTTAGATTCGGAAAAAAAAAAACTTACTTTTTCCAAAATAAAAGTTTCTTTACAAATCCAAGTTATTATTCCAAAACATACAGCTTATTCTACAAACAGCTCTTTTCAAAGAAAAACAGTTGAAATATACCATTTCCGATGTCCCAAACATGCTCTTAATGGTTTGTAGTTATTAATTAAATAAGCAGTTCCTACCTGTGTAGCACAGACACTACAACACTTATAATTTCTAAAATTTAAAACAAGGGGACATATATATATATTGAACATCCTTATAAATTATTTAAATTGACAATCAAGATTTATATTTTGAAAATCATCTATAAAAACAGTTATTCAAGTATAACAATCTGAACATATTGTTACCTGATACAAAAATGGATCTAACCCATCTACCAAAAGTCCAAGGACTGAAAACTGGATCTAATTCATTTAAACATTACGCCCCCGTCTTGATCATTTTCATTGAAAAATACATTATGGTCGAGATTCGTCTAAAGACAAATTAACAATTTCAAAGAATTCCACATTATATGAAGATATGATAGGAGAATAAATAAAAAATTTCATACATATATAATCTAAATATCTCTAATTATATAAGATTTGCTCCTTATTTCTATAATTATAATATAAACTTACACAATAAGTTTATGAGTTTTTAACTTATAAAAAATAATCATCATGTCTTCCCTTCCCTCGTTAAAATTGTGTTAGAGACCCAAAAACACGTTTTATAAATTGGACACTTCAGCAGAATGTCCGATATGTGTCAGACATAGGCCCGGGTATTTCTCTAATGAGTATGGTGTAATATATGTCTGAGCTAGCTGGTTGCCAAATCAGCACTCCACTGATGGCATATTGTTTTAGTCCAATTGCTCAATTGTAATGTAACTTCAGCAATGGCATTTGGTCTTAAGTGCAAGAGATGACAATTTGTAATGAATGTTATGAAACATTGATACTTCAATTTATTTCATGTATTTGTATCTGATAATAATACTCTTGAATATTACACCATACTCATTGGAGAAATACCCGGGCCTTAAAATTATGAAAATTTAATACAACTAAATGAGACATATAAGCATGTATAATAATATAGAAACATGGAACCATTAAGGAACAAAAACGGAAAATTGCTCTCTTTATATATAACATAAAGGAAAGAATGAGATTAATACAGTTGAAACTCAAGGATAATTAAGATAAAAGCTTGAGTGTGTGTATTCACTCAGCAGGCAATGATGTGTGTGTGTGTGTGTGTGTATAAATAAAGGAAACAGGGGAAAAGATAAAAAAAAAAGTTACAGTGAGTACAGCTACTGCCCAAAGAAGTACAAAATAGAAACAGATAGAGTCAGCTTCTAGAAGCTAGAAATCAGATAACATTTTATTTTCTTACAAATAGTACTATTCCCATTAGTAAATAATAGGAAGTAATTTATGATGCAATAATTTATAAAAAAAATCAGTTGTGTCTGATATGATAAATATGTTCTTAATTTAGATTTGCATAATTGCAACCATATTAAATTTTTACTTAGAAAAAATTAACTTAAAAAGATAACAAAAATTAAAAAGTATTTTATCTGTTACCAAGATTGAGACACGTGAACCACACCTGTTTTTCAAAATATGTTAGCTCACTCTCATCAGCTGGAACATGCTCTAAAATATGCTTAATTGGATCAAAGTCCTGCATAAAAGCATTCAAAAGAATACATTCACCTCCACAATTCATGGTGATCAAATATGGGTAATACAAAATTTCATTGAAGTTAGTAAGTTACTAACAGCTATAGTGAGGCATTTAACTCAAAAACTTGCTATGCATACATGTATACCTTGATATCAATTCAATAATAACAGATTTTCTCATTTCCATTCCTTAAGTCTTGAGTTCATTAGAGGGCACACAAAAATAGTTTTTCCTCTGTATATTAGTAGCTCAATTTTAATGTTACTGAATTTTTCCTTCTAATTTTTCATACTGGGTGATTTGGGCAAGAAAAATTTAGATTATAGGAATATTTTTAATCAGGTTAAATTTTATAATCAATAGTACTATTTTTCATACTAGGTTTTATTATTGGTACATTCCTATAATCAGTAGAAACATTAAGATATTAAAAATATAGAACTTGTTAAATAGTAGTATCCTAAAGAAGAAGCTGTATAAGAAAATTAAGAGGAGAAAAGACTGGATCAATTGTGTCTCTCAAAACAATAAAAAAAAACAGAAACATTGATTACTAATGAATATGGATTCCCGTCACCCAAAGTTCAAGTTCTAAATAAATGGATATTCAAATATTAATTAAAAATAAAGGAACAAGTTCATATGTATAAAAACTTCCAAATATGAAGAGTTATATCAGTGATCTGTCTGAGGATACAAAACTAATTCTTACTGAGAAGTTATATGCTCTCAACTGTTAGCAACCATCCCAAGGTCTCCTGGTACAAGCAATAATTTGGAAACTTCCAAAAGATAAAATTTTCTGCCATCTCTCAATAAACATAAACAAACAAAAAGGTTTCTCCTCAGATTGAGCAACAGAACCTCCATATGAAAATAGTTTCTGTCATTCAACACAATGGAAGTTGAAAGAAAAATCAGTACGAAATTGAAACAGGAGTGATATAGAAAGTAACACCTCTTCATAGAATTCATCCTCCAGCTCCTCCACTATTTGGCCTTGAGGTCTGCTTCCATATATGGAACTCAGTTCTTCTGAACTTGATGAAAAACTATATCTCTGATGAGGAGGTAACCCTGCAAGAGCACGAGCTACAGCAGCAGCTGCTGCAGCTCGAGCTGGAACCTGTTCAACAACATTTATAAAACATGAAAATATGACTCAAACCGTGTATGAATATGAGCATAAGGATAACTACAGGGAGCATTCACTGTTAGGTTCACCGGTGGGTGGGCTTAGGCCTGAAATTACAAGGGATATTCACAAAACTTGTAGACCACTAAGTGTGTTCGGTTTGCAGTTGAAAACCACAGTATTCCTGCAATATTAAGGATCATGGAGAAGCCACAACCGCAATCCAAAACCATGCTATTCCCTACAACCATAAACATCTAAACATCTATGGCTTTTCGCAAGTCCTCTTACAGAACCAATATTCTTGACGAAATCCATTTCCTGATTTCATTAATTTTCCAAATCAAACTCGCAATCGCTAGTTCTATCACAAAGTCTTGATCAGTGTTAATTCGCAACCAAATAGCATGCGCAGAGCAACGGTACATCATCAAATCCAAAACTAGCATAAAATGCATCAAAAACAACGTAGTTAACGCTTCACACTAACTTAGCCACAAACACAAAACACGTTTTAGCAATCCAATTGAACGGCATTATCTAAAACCAAAACCACGTTCCGAAATTAAAAATCAAATTCAGCATAACGAGTCTAGTAGTGATGGCCACGCAATTCTACAAGACAATCATGCGGAGGTGGATTTACCTCGGGACGATCAGGAACTGGAGGGAGCAATCCGATAGATCTCGCGGACCTAACGGAGCTCAAGATTTTTTCTCCGACCTTGGACAAATCCATTGCTCCTCCCTGGGAGAGCAAGAAGAACGGTAGCAAGAAGAAAACCCTAGAGCTATCGATTCCTCCCTCACTCAAATCACCATTGAAAATGAACGGATTCCCCAGCACGCTTCCAAAGGGAAACAAGTTCGGCTGCATCTCAACTTAAGACGCCGAGATCCACCGCTCACAGCCGCGTTTCATAGCGAAACAGCTGCGTTCACTCTCAGCGAGATCTGGACGTTGTGGCATGAAAATGCGAGTTCGGAACTGCAAAATATGGCGATTGCGTAGTTATTTATTTGCGTTGGAGAGTTTCGGGTTTTACTTTTACTTCACTGGTCACACTACTGTGCATGAACGTGATCGTTGCTCCCTCGCTTGGTCCGCTCGTTGACGAAAAGTGGATTAGAAATTGGGATCAGACACTGACTTTGCGCGCATCTGGTTTTGTTTGTTGTTGCTTTACCCAAAAAATTACGTCGAATGGGATGAGATTTGGATCAAACTTGGGAAGGATTACTTACTTCTTAAATCTAAATTCGATCAAACTTGCTCGTGTTTGTAATGTAAGACCGCGAGTAATTAAGTAATTAGCAGTTAAATGCACATAAATAAGATAAAATCTTCAACTTTTTTTGTCCTACAAAAACATTAGCCTTTTAAATAAGATCATTATTAACTTCATCACTATCTCACCAATAAAAACTTTATCACTCCAACTTTATTATTGACTTAATTTCTGAAAAACAGTGGTATTAAAAAAACTATTGAAATTTATGTATCTTTACGAAGAATCAATATAATGATAAAAATAATTTATGCCTGCTGACTGGAAGACAGACCGTTAAAAAATATTCGATCACTTAAAAAAATGGTGAGAATTGGATTAAGGATTTTGCAAATAAATTAATATGGTTTAGAT
>Ga0123341_1000323_pt1 | contig 26985 bp, 10 predicted proteins | sample Turbeapinknodule_FD_89959 | JGI IMG/M metagenome (GOLD analysis project Ga0123341, IMG submission 89959) | Root nodule microbial communities of legume samples collected from Mexico - Turtle bean Mexico pink nodule | ecosystem: Host-associated > Plants > Roots > Nodule | place: Mexico: Nepantla...
AATATAAATAATAATTATTCTCTCAAAATCATTCTATCATTCACAAACTTCAATAAATTTTTCTCATAAATTCATTCTAATATACCTTAATGGAAACAATCTCACTTTCTTCACGCTTTCCTCTCAAATCACTCCAAATTCACTCTCTCAAATCTTTTTCTCAATCCAAACACACCCTAAATGAAGTACATAGCCTAGCAATCAAAGAGGACCATTATGATGAACAAGTGAAACATTCACATAGAATATGAACTTAATAACATTAAAGGTATGTTTATACACTCTTTTTTTAAGAGAGACAAATAAGAAAATAAAATAAAATATTTTTTCTAGAAATTAATGTTAATTTATACATAAGTTGATTTTGACTTTTCCAGTAGGAATTTTTCAATGAGGAGTGATTTGGATTCATCAAATTATGAGATAGATCAGAATTTGTGATCACTCCTAACTGGAGGAGTTCAACACCAACAACATATACACAATAGAACTCAAGTCACAACCCAATAATTCAGAGGAAAAGAATTATATAACCAATCTCCTTCTATATCTCAGGTAAATACAGTTAATTTGAATTGTAAAGCATAGCAGTAACACAACAGAAGGCTCAAAAAGAGCAAAAAAACAAAGAAAAAACACAATCTTGCATGCAAAGAGTTGCATAACAGTAACACAATCTTGTTGAATATTAGAAAAAAACAAAAGGGAAAAGAAATTGCACAAAGTAGTTGCAATAAATTTACTTCATTGATCTCTTCCGTCCAGAGAGAGAGCCTTGGATATGTACAAGAGCTACACACACCTCATGACCATACACAACAGTATCTTTAACATCATTGTTCAGGATATCATTCACACCTCAAGTCCAAGAAATCATTTTTTGCCCCAGGCAAAGCAGCAACACTGAACAAGCAAAAATGGTAAAAGATAAGTATTAGTTTGTGGAAACTCAAAAACTAACACATCTAAGGGTTGTTTGGAATAAGTACTTTTAAAACAACAAGAACAAAAGTTGGAATTAGCATTTTTCATAAGTTAAGTTGTAGAAACTCTCTCATACGAATTCTATACATTTTTACTTTTAACATGTACATAAACTAATTTTAACTGGTGAAAGAAATCATTTTATTTTTTCTTCTTGTTTTCTCACCTAGAAGAAGTACTTATGAAGAAGCTTGTTCAAACAAGTATCTACTATCTCACTGTAAGCAGGTATAGCAGGCATACCTGGACTTTGTCATCATTGAATTGGCGATTGTTCTGTTGTAGTCTACCATTAAGCGTGCCCGGCGCATCTTGTGCTGGCCCTCCCTGTCTCTCCTCCCTAACTTTGTTGAAAATGTGAGTAAAGCCATCTGCTGATGCTGGGTTGTTCACATCCCAGTCACCAAACTTTGGAACAGCTGCACCTTTATCTGGCTGCATTGTCAAAATGTCAAAATCATAAAGATGGTGTTTCACCAAAAGAAAACCTCCCTAAGACAAGGTCAAATCCTTGGTACTATAAATGCAACAACAACAAAGGCCTTATCCAACTAGGTGAGGTTGGGGAAACAGATTCTCTGCAGTCACAGATATAGAAAGAAGAAGTAAGTCAAAAAAATTTGGACCCTCAGAAATTCATTGCAGTACCCTGCATCTGCCTTTTAACTATGGAGGATCCTAATCCCTGAGGTTGACTACATTGATACATTCATCACATGATGTCATTGGACCTAGTTAAAGACCAAATTTTCATAAATACTAATTGCCATGAGATCCTTTTTTGCCTATTTACTTCATATACAAATTTCTATTTTTTTCATGCCATGCATGGTAAAACAAAGGGAGCAGAAAAGAAAACTAACTGTTTCATCTCCCCGGTTAGCCTGTCTTAACCGAGATCTCCCAGGTGTTCCCTGGATGTTGTCATATGAATTCTTTGGTTCCCACAGGGGACTGTCTCTGCCTGGGGGTCTGGCCTGGCGATGAAGTGGAGAACGGTCAATGCTGTGCTCAGAGCCAGCACTTTGCATAGAAGGTCTTCTACGGTTATCAGCAGGAGGTACTCCGTGGCTTCTGCTGCCACTCCTATTGCTTGCATTGTCATGACGAGCTGGAGAGTCAATGAAAGGCTTAGGATCATCTTCCAAATGCAATGATCCCTTTCCGGATGGATCCTCTGAACTAACTCTTGGTTTGGGTGGAGGTAGGTGCTCAGATGATGGATTGTCAAGACCCAAATCAGAATTTTCCTCAGGGTCATTTGGATTTATTATTTTTGCACCAGTTCGACCTTTCCGGGCCTTGTCAAAATATGCTGTGTAAGGGACATTATCTCCACTATCCCAATTGCCAAATTTGGGTACATGAGAACGTTGCTGCAAAAGTGTCACATTGAAAAGAGCTTGTCAAGCAAAGTTCCAGTAAATAAACACCAGAATAAATATCCTATCCGCACTCATCATTACTAAAGCAAATAACAACCAAAAAACAGCAGTATTGCTGCTTTTGCTTCAATGCTAAAGGGCATACACTTTGTTACTTTCAGGTAAGGACACAGAATTGATGATCAATGATTTCAGCCTCATCAGATAACTGTTACCCCTTTCAGGAAGCTGGTATAGATCACACCAAATCTGCCAGTATTTTGGAATAAAGGGATAAAATAAAATCTCAAAGAAAACTCAATCCCTAAATTAAAAGGATCACAGACAAAATATGCTACCTCCACTATAAATATAAAGCACAAAATAGAATCTTCAATCTCAGACACTAGCTTCCAGCAATGCCTCTAATTGAATTTAGAAGTTCCTTCTGCTCTTCCTGCAATCGGAAGCAGATGAAGGAACACAAAGACCCTCCAGAAATTACCTAAGGTCAGGCATTCCCTTACCCCAGATTCTAGCACAGAATAATGTATCTAATTGAGAACACACTAAAATATTCAACAAGATACAAGATCACTTCCAAAAAGATGTGGCTGTGAATCTTACTATTAGAAGAATTTACGCAAGAATCTTCCCAATAAGACCAACTTATGGCATAAAATTTTATTTAATACAATGCATTAGGGTATGAATAAACTAATACATGATTTGGATCTTGAGAAATTAGAAGGAAAGAAACAGCCGAGAAATAGCAAAATAGTGTTTTTTCACTGGTGTGGTTAGTATGGAAAATAGCAAAGAAAAAAAAAACACTGGGATTTGTGAATAATTTTCCCTTCCCATGCGCCAAGAAAAGGAAGAATGTGACAAAGATAACTCTTACAAAGTGAACTTTAAGTTTAAGTCAATCTTACAGCACCTGCTTGCAAAATGATGTTTGTGCCTACTTATATACTATAATTTGGTCATATCTTTAAAGTGGTATGGGATCTCTAACAATAACAATCTACACCTCCCAATTAAATGAAATGAAATGACAATTCTGTATAATACATTATATATTTTTTAGAAATATGAAAAAGAAAGGATATAAATGTCATTATATGTAAAGATACTTTGTTTTCACTTTTCCATCCAACCAAACAAGCAAAGAAAGAACTCAACTTTTCTTTTTTTATCTTTTTTTCTTAATCTAGACAACTTAAAATCTACTTTTTTTCTCTTCTATTTTTTTCATCTTTTTCTTTCTTTCCTTGTCCAAACAGAGTGTAAATTAGTGTAGCTCGCTAGAAAAAACCAATGCTAAGGCCATACGTTGTTCCTCTACCCATGAAGGAATGTTTATGTAATTATCGATTTAATGAATAGCCATTTTGGCTCAAACATGATTTCATGTGTTTCTGCTGAAAAAATATACAGAGGCCATTGCAAAATCTTTTTGCCAAAGTTCCCAAACCTTTGTACGTAGTAATCTTATCTAGTCAGGGTACATCTACATAGTTATCTGAATAAGTGTACTATACACAAAATAAGTGATTGTTGACTGCAAATTATAATACATGATTAACACAATTTTTTACTTTTTAGTACAAAATGTTTGGAAAGACCGGGTTTGCATCAAATCTTGAACTGATCGAGACATTAAAAGTAACTCTAAACCCAAATGCTTTGTGATGAGAAACATGTTGGGAAAACTAATTAGATAATAAATAAAGAAAACTCCCTTGTACATATAGGTGTTCAATTTGCTTTATTCCTCATAAATCATCAAACCTTATCACTGTAATCTCTTATCTGTTTATGAACTCACAAATTATGCAAACATGTGTTGTGGCTTGTCATATAAAAGTATGTACAGGGAGAATGCCCTTATGTCTATTGTCAAAGAGGAGTTCCTAGTTCTCAAGAAACGTCATCATGTATCAGAGGACAACTTATTCACAAACATCCTTGTTACCAGAATGCTTTCTAATAACTTTCTTGATACCCTCCTAATGCATATGCTACATGGGGCTTCGGAACATGAAAATTATAGAACACAGCTGAAAGTGGAAAATTAGCACTCATCAATGTCAATGCATGTCTGAAATGCATTCCTCTCTTTCTATATAAATCTTAGAATAATGTTTTTTAGTCTTTTTATAATAACCTCAAGAAGGGAAGTTATGGTATTCTACGATAAAAATCACAACTAATGATATTTTAATTCCCTTAAAAAGTCATATGATCAGTATTCACTTTAACATACCACACCAAAATCAAGATTGCTCAGATATATTTTAATAAGAGCTATCAAATTATCCTATTTCTGTGCACCATTTAACTATCAAGAAAAACAATTGGACACAAGCTGTTGTGTATCTTGTCCATGAAAGGTAACAGAATAAAACTGTCACTTGATAAACATAACATGTAGACCAACTGTACATTGAGTTCATGCTGATCTTTGAGAAACTGGTCACTCAAATCTAAATTTAAGAACCAAAATGCAATTAGGCAGTGACAATTAATTAATTATAAGAATTAGGACTAGTTTTACAACAGCACACTCATCCTTTTTTTATAAATAAAAGGCATCAAGATAGCATCACTACAAGGTTAGCACCTCATCCCTCAACAATCATATGTTTTCTGAGGATAGGTATAAAGAAACAAAAAGAGAATACAAACAAGCATGGGAGAACCAAACCAAAACCTATGGAATCAGAAAAATCTATACACAGTAATCCAAACCTGTTCATAAAAAAGTAAGGACTAATACAATCAGGTTCAGGTGTATTTTCATACCAAGAGAAATCTTGCTTCAAATCCACACCCATGCTACCAAGACTATCAACACATTTATTCCCTTCTCTAAAGATATGTGAAACTTTAAAAGTTAAACATTTACTCATAGCTATGTAGCGCTTCCACCTACTTCTATAACACCAAGGAACAATATAAGGATTAGTGAAGGAAGCAACCACTAATATGGAATCACTTTCTAGCCATAACTATGACCAGCCTTTAAGCACCGTCAACTTAATGGCAAGCATAGCACCCATAATTATCCATTTCACAATCATCGAACTGACATTTTAACTCTTGTTTGCACTTAAATGCTCAACATACAATATTGTAGGTCTTATCTCCAGAAAAAAAAATGTAATTCTTACTGATGTAAACATTTAGACACCAAAACCCTGGTGCATATCCCCTTGTAAGTCAGAAAAACAAAGAGCACAAACCCAATGCAAGAAATTCCAGAGTGAACACTGCAATTCATACGCTTTATTTCTATAACTTAAACGTGGAATCACGGCAGAAGAACAAACTCAGTTAAAATTCAATTAACTGCTTAATTAGTCATATGTTGATTCAACCAAAACTAACAAGTCTCAAACACATCCAACTGCAAAATTCATCGTATAGTTACATGATCAACGCCGTACAAAGAACAAGTCAGAACTGAAACAAGCCTCCATTCAGTAATCGCAAGGCTGTGTCAAAATGTTAACAAACATGATTTATGAAACCACCGGCTTAAAACAAAAAAACCTCTAATAAGATCCTGACTGAATTGCTTCATGCTCCAAGAAGCAGGAAGATGAAGCTGCTAGTGGTTGATTTGTGTGTGGAGAGACAAAGGGTTGACCAAAAAAAGTAAGCCCCTAAGTTTGGTCAACCATATCAAAGCTTGAGAAGATGAACAAAAGAGATAAGCAGTGAAGAAAAAAGAAAACTCCACCAAACACAGGATGATACACAACATAAAATTGTAAGAAATTGAAACCAGACTGAGATTCCCTTACCCTTCTCCACCAATTTCACAGCAATAACAAACACACATGAAACACAACCAAACCATACCAAAACGAAAAAAAAAAAAACTTACTGCCATTTCCTTCTAAACCAAGCTTGAAAACCCAGAAATTGAAAAGCAGAAATCTTTCCCTGAAAACAAAAAAAAAATCAGCCTTTTCGGTCAGACCCAGAAGAGGTAAAAATTGAGAGAACCCAATAAGCTCCTCCACATAATTCAAAGACCCAGCAAGAGAGAGAAGGAGAGAGCTTTAGAGAGAGAGGTTTATCAACCGTTGACCGGCGCCACCGGTAATGTTTGACTATTAATTTCGTGTCTGTAATTTCTATGTTTTTCTTCTGTTTCAAATCTCTCTCTCACTCTTTGCAAAGTCGTACACAGCTTTAAGATTTTTTCAAAGTAATATATGAAATTACTTTGCCTCTGTTCCTGTTTCTACTACTTCCAAATTCATGCTTAAATTAATACACAATATGACATATTGCTTTAGAATATGAACTGAATAGTGCAAAACCTCTTCTCACAAATCACTTTATAATAAACCACCAAGCACGTGTTTGAATTCAGCCAAGATTCAGCTTAATCAGCAAATTTTTTTTATGTGAATAAATTATATTTTTCACCAACTTATCTAGAAGTATCATGTTTACCATAAAACCTAAATTACTTTATATACAATTTAAAATAAAAAATTGAAAAATCATGAGAAATTTTTTATGAATTAGTTTATCTTATATTGTATTATTCTCCTTTTCAGAATTTTTTATAGGCAAACTTGTTTAAAAATGTCTTAAGTCTTGCAATTGTAAGAAATATTCGAAAAAATTACTATAAAAAACATAATTTGTAAACAAATCTAATTAAGAGAGAGAGAAGAGAGAAAAACATAAGATGAAATAAATATAAATAATACAATAAAAATTGAATTATATAAGAAGGTTTTACAAAAATAAGTTGTAAGAATTATTCTTATAAAATTTCAAATATTAAATATTGAATATGTGAGCTATTGCAAGAAGGCTCAACGTGACATAAATTTATAATTTCTAAGGTTTAGGATAATTTTATTTTTTTATTTTAAGGACTATTCTATTTTTTTTTATGTGTAGTTGAATTTATCAGGAGGTTATTTAGCTAATATTGGGTGAATTAAAGTAAGAAACAAATATGTAAAAAAAAAAGTAAGACAAGAAATTAAAAAAAAAATATTTTTAAAGTTGTATGAAAATGAAACAAAAGATGGGAAAAAGTGAAAGAGAGAAAGATTGTATTTAATTATTTGGTTTGTAAACAATGTAAAGAAAAATATTATTTTAATATGAAACTTTTATGTCTCTATAAAGAAATACACTTTTTCTTTTTATTGGTGTATCATGCAAAGATATACTTTAATTAGTAGAATGTGATAAAAAAAAATCTCTCTTTTCATCTCCTTCCAAATGATTAGCTCCTTTTTTTTCTATTAATTACATTTTGTTTGAATTAGTTTAAAATTTTATGAAAATACTTTAACAAATTACAATGTTAATCTCCAAAATTTCTTTAAAGAAAAAACAAAATAATTTATTAGTTTCACTTTTCTTTCTTCTTTTTTATCTATCTTCTAAATGAATAGTCAATTTCTTTCTTCTCCCATCTTAATATTTCCATAAACATATGAAAAAAAATTAATATGCTTTGAGAAACTACAATATGTTAAATTCTTAAATCAAAGAAAGATCTTAAATATTTACTACTTATCAAAAGCAAAGCAAGATATATGAGTAATAGTGATTTGATTTATTTGTTTATTTATTTGGCTATGAATAATGGTGTGAACAACATGGTAAAAAAAGCCTAATAAATTATGAAAAAAAATCTAAGAAGTTTATTGTTATTATTGAAGTAATTTATATATTAAATTGAAGCACAAAGTTGTTCGGGTGTGATGAGTGTATGAGCTGTGAATGGCTTGGATTATGCAAGGTTGAGTGCGACTGTTGTATGGTGGTTGAGCATTCATGGCAAGTAGGTGAATTCACGTCATCTAAAGGATGTCATAATTTTTTAATCATTCACAATCAAATATAATAATATATCTTTTGTCCTTTTCTATGGAAACTTGCACTATTAAAAATATCATACTTTTCTACTCTACTTTTTTTCTTAATTATGCTCAATTTTATCATGGAATCAATTTACAAAGTTTATTATCTCATGCACAAAATGTTTCCTTAAAATAATTAGATAATCATTGTTTATAGGATTAAGGGTGTTTGTAATGTGTATTATTGATTGGTTTAATCACAAAATTATTAGATTAGTTTCAATTATAAAATTGATTTTACATTGGATGTTTAAAATTACACTCTTAGGACATGTTACTTCAATGTAAGTAAGGAATAGTAGTAGGTCCTTCTAGGTAGAAGTCGTTTTGAGAATGTCTTGAAAACTTTACCATCAATATCTAGTATTATATTAATTAAGATAGATATTATTTTATAAATTAAAATATTTTTTATTATGAATAAAAAATTATAAAATAATTTTTAAATTAGTATTTAATAGTAGTTATTAATGATTTAGTTATTAAATATTTTAAGTTTTAAATTAGTCTTTAATTATATTAATGACTAATTTATAATCTAAAGTAGTTAGTAATTAAAATCTTGGTAGCTAATTTTAAATAACAATTTAAAAACTACTTTGTAAATTTTTATTACTAATAGAAACTACTTTATATACTAATAATTTTGTAGTTTATAAAATAAAATCTAATTTAGTCAATATAATGACTAATTTTTTATCTCTAAATTAGTTGTTATTTAATGATTTTTTTTTAGTGTAGTGACCCCTTTAACTCATTTGACCATACCAAAAACATTGTTCATTCGCTTGGATAAATTAGTGTGAAAGGAGCTTTGAAGAGCTAAAACAGATAATAGCTAGTATCTCTATGTTAACCATCAATGATCTCAGACAACTATTTGAAGTCTTTTGTGATACTTCCTATTAAAGATTATAGTGTGTTCTGATGCAAGACAAGAAGTTTTTGCCTATGCTTCGCAACAATTGAAAGTGCAAGAGAGAAACTATTCTGACTCATGATCTCAAATTAGCTCCAGTCATTATAGTCTTGAAGATTTTGAGACATTATTGTTATTGTGTTTATTTCAATGTATTCAATAATCATAAGAACTTGAAATATTTGTTTGATCATAAGGAGTTCAACATGAGGGGGAGAAAATAGATGATTTCTAAAAGATTATATTTTTAGTTGATGTAATATCATAGGAAAACAAATGTAGTTGCATATGCATTGAATAAAAGGAAAACTCCTGTGGAAAGATCTTGATTAAAGATTTCAGAAATTTGAACTTGAAGGTCAGAGTATTGTCTGATCACATTAGTTGTAACATGGTTGTTATAACTAGTGGGTTTCTAGAGAAGGTAAAGGGAAAGCAAATGGAGGATTCTAAACTAAAAGACCTCTTAAACCGGAAAAGTTGTGTGTGTGCGTGCTTGCGTGCGTGTGTGTGTCAAAGTATTTAATCCTCTTCGACTCACCCTCATTCAAACCTTCACTGCTAAGATTCGATGACTTCTAAGAATGTCACCCAAAAATACCTTTCGTTTCTTTTTGTTGGGAGGCAATGATAATGTATCTAGAACCTCAATTCATTCTTGGACATTTTATGAAGTTCTCAAGTTTGGAACATGTTGGGTACAACCTGGAAAAAGTATTTAGTTCAGTGGGTTGGGAAAGGTTTCCTTTCCTAAGGAACTCATGGAACCATCAAGCCTATAACTAGTTTTGGATAATTGTATTAGAATAAGAGAATGACTTGATTAACGTAGGGGGACTGAATTAGTTTTAAAATCTTTTTTATAAAAAACTTACTTTCTTGAAAGACTTTTCAAACTTTAAATAAGAATGCAATTATAAGTTAAATCAAAATTGATTAAGAATTGGGTTCAACAAAAATAAAACAAGATAAGCAAGAAAGGAAAGCACAAAGAAATTTATATAGTTCAATTCTCTAATCCTACATCTAATCTCAACAATTCAACACCTTAGAATTTTGGTTCCAGTAACTTTCATAAAGTTATACAAGAATAAACTCTTGAAAAAATTCAAGAGGGTATGTAACAACCCTTGATACCAATCCCTTATCAACTCTTACCACTTAAGAGGATATATAACTTATTAACTTTTGATCACCAAGTACAACAACAACACAGGAACAATCCAATTATAGTATTAGAAAAACATAAAGAAAGATTTTGCCAAAATTTGTCACAATAGAATGATGACTTTATTTTTGCAAGTGTACCGAGTCAGAAGTAATAAATTGTCCCTAAGGACAGATATCAAACCCACAAGGAACAATTCTTTTAAAATCTCAAATTAAAGTATTCACTAAATATCAAAATATGTGCAAAATTTTGATTGAAAGGGTATTGGTATCATGAATTTGTGTGATGAAATTAAATGAAAACAAAGTAAACGATTAAGATAATTCAATTGAGAAAATTGGGACTATAATTAGTCCTTCTCACTCGTCTATATTTTTAATGAATAAAAGCATATAACATTCTAACTTGATTAACATTGATGCACATATAAAAATCATTCATATCGATTCCCTGCATATAAAATTATTAAGGTTGTAATGTCTTGTAAAGACGTAGATAATGATTTAGTGTTGATAGGGTCTGCCTCTAAAGATGAAGAAGATTTTGCCACAATAAGACGCCCTTTCATGACTCTACCATTGAGATAAGAGTGATTGTTCATGTTTCATAATCTCGACTACATATTAGTCGGTAACTCTTTGTGGCTAACAAAAGTCTAGGTTGTTCTTAAAAGGACAATCTTGATTATTCTTGTCAAGACTGGTAATGGTGCATTTAAATGCCATTTACACAACTCGTGGAGGACTTCAAGCCAAAGAAACACTCCCTGTGGGATTTTCTATTCATACTTGAACTTCATTATGTCCAATGTAAATTGTTTGAAGATAGCTTGTAAAGGCGTTAAGGGTTTACATGTTCATCTAGAAGACTCTAAAGAATATGAAGAAAATGTTGAGACGAACTCTTCAAATGAAGATCCTTTCACACCTCCTCATCAACTACCACAAAGATCTTAACCAAAGAGATTCATTCAAAGACATGTCACATTTAGTGATCTCTTGGATGAAGAACTAAATTTATTATCTTCTAAAGCTTTCTAACACAAAGAGTTTTTCAACTCTCACCCACTTATCTACCTTGTATGGTGTACACTTTTAACATGAAATGGTGCAAAAGGCCATGCTACCTAGGAAGATGAGTACTACTGATAACATTAAGTTTTTCAGTCTTTTTCTAAACTAATTTCATTTATTTAATGTTTCTTTTGTTCTATTTTATGCTTTTAGATTAGATTTTTATTTTCTCCAAAAATAGAATTTTTACAAAAATATCATAAAAATAGCCTTTAACAGCTTTTATTTTTCTTGAATCGTTTAACATGTGATTTGATAATTTGAAAGGACAATTTGTGAACTAATTTTTAACGTGGAAAGCTTAAATGAAGATATTAAAGTAATGAAGACTAGAACGGATGTCATGATCCTAGTAGAAATCTGGAAATCTTTAATGAGAAGGCAATTTTTCGACCTCAACTTGAACAATGAAAGATTAGTAACCAACATGGACCTAATTAGTGAATTACGAGATAAGGTTTGGATTAGAGACTAAGCTTGTAAGGTTAAAGTAGCTAGAAGGTACAATTATAAGGTGAGATCGAAGGCGTTCCATCAAGCAAATATAGTTTGGAGGATGCGTAGTGACGCAAGAAAGACCGAGTGGAAATTCTCAACCATTTGGGAAGGACCGCTCTAGATACAATATCGATAATGTGGAACACGACCCACTTGTAGTTTTACTTTAGTTGAATCAACTATTATGTAAATGACAGTGTGCACTCTTTCCTCGTTAGACCTTTATTTCCCTAAGAAGAGTTTTTTGCTCAGAAGGTTTTAATGAGGTATTGGATAAAAATTCCTTTTCAAGTTAAACATGCATATATCATGAAAGCATCAACCGAGATGCTCACAGCCAGTGTGAACTAACACACTTTAAACTTTGTATCAAACAAGATATAAAGGCTAAGTATCAATCGAGATGCTCACGACCAACGTGAACCAACATGATTCAAGCTTGGTATCAAATAAGGTACAAAGGTCAACCATCCACCGCGATGCTCTTCTCTTTTATTTTATGCTTCTACTTATCCACAACAGGAGGTGGATTGAGATCAACCACGGGAACTGAGGAGTTTGCCTCATAAGTATTGAGCCCTTCATTCAGCCCCTGACCTTTTGCCAAAGTTACTTAAGCACAAACTTAAAAATCAAATCATGTTGAGCCATTACCCCTGAAAATCATGAAAAAATTCATTGAAGTTAAAATTGACATCGACCACAATAACAAGTATACATACCATTGAGATCCACCTAGTGGTGGGAGACAAGTAACGACGAGGATCTTTTGAGTGGGCAACTTCCTCGACAATTGATCAAAGACCCTAAAATCTTCAAGGTTTTTGGAACTCTTGGATGATCTAGGCCAACTTTGACATTAGACAAGGTCCTGAGTCCAATAGAAAGGAAACTTAGGTTTTCCATTGTCAAAGAAAAACTTGTGACCCATTGACTAAACAAAAAAATTGAAAAATTGAGCCTTAAAATTCATGTGTGAAGAAGTAAAAGAAAAAAAAAGACATAACCCCAACTAATTGACTAGGGAAAGCCAACCCATTGGATTTGAGGAGTCGACTTTAACCTAAACATGTCGCACAATAGTCGAAAGGCTTGTAACAAAACTCACAAGTTCGGATGAAGCTGCGTGGGGGCAACGTTAAGAACTCGGAGTACACCTATTGTGAACTCATCAAAGGGGAAACAAAAATGAAGATCAGTGAAAAATAAAGATTAAACGTAAAATAAATCACATTCGGCTCCCTCTTAGCCATGGCATATGATGTCAATAGCTTAACAATGCTCGACTGAGATGAGAGCGACCTCAACCAAGACGAGAGCGACCTCAATCTCTCTATTCAGCATAGCTACACTCGCCATTATGGACAACCACCTATACTGAGAAAATTGGTCAAGCACTCGCATATCTACCCATCCATACCCTGACTGAAGAGGAAATTGACTCTCGACGTGTAGCATGGCCAGTTGAGTGGCCTTACCAATGGCACCAACCCGACAAACTAATCTTAGCCTCACTATTACCTTTTTAAACGATGAACTCAATGAGCTCGTGGAGGAATACATCACTAACCTGAAAGTAACAAACTCTCAAAACCTAGCCACTATTCGAAATATAGATAAAACAAGGGATGATCCCAACAAATGAGATCCCCCTATTTATAGAAAATTGGAAGAGAATGATTCCAAACATCACAACCCTTCTCAACCATTAGATCTATTCTCATCTAACAGTGATAGTCTCATCGACATGGATCACGAAGAGGCATCACATCATCGTCTCCCCCAAAGAAAAGAAGTTTCTAGATTCTACAGGGCTAGACGCCTCAAGCCTGAGGAGTTGATGGGTAGCCAAAATCACCTACCGTAAATGATATCACGACACAACTAACCAAAATTGCATCGACATAAACAATCTCGCAAACCTTTCAAGGTCAAGAGTGATACCAACACATAGACGACAACAAAAACAAAACTCTACAAAGCTTAAATTTTTTGAGTTTAGAGGACAAGTGTACTATATAACTGAAATGGGTCAGGCCAAGTCCATATAGTTGAAGTTGACTAAGGTCTCAAACACATGGTCGAACACATCTCACCCCCGTAGAATGGCTACCACATGATCATTAGTTTAACACACTTAATTACTACTTGATGTTAGACTAATGTTAGACTTAACAGTGGTATTCACACTTATTAAAACTAAACCAATGTACGCATTTAATAACATTTATTACTCATAATCACCAACTATCAAGTACTATCTTGAATGTTAGACGACCTTTTACAAATATTCTCAATTGTGCTAAACACCGAGACCCATTAAAAAAAAAAAAAGACACAAACATATCCTACTTAATGGAAGAGATATTTTCAACCCATAAATAATTAAAATAAGTATAATGAAGTCTCCATATATTTTGTTAAGCCTTACTCTTATTATTCTTATTATTTAAGTTAGTGTCTATAAACAACAAATAAAATACTATATATTAAACACAATGAAAGCCCTTATGCCTGCAACTCATGAAATATAAAAATGAATTGATTAAGTTTATCTTTATGAACATTAAAAAATTTATTTAAGGGAAAAAAAACAAAAATAAAATGAAAAACGAAGAAATATTCCAAATAAGAAATCATGAAAATTTGTGACTGTAGCAGAATAAAACAAGTACATAAAAAAAAAAAAGCATGGCGTCGTAAGAGTTGGTGGCGGCTGAATTAAAAATAACATGGTGTTGTCGGTGAGTTGGTCAATATTGGTGATTAGTGCAAAGCTTTTGAATTGACTTTCAAATTTCTTCCTCTTTTCTATATTTCTCTTTTGATCAATTCTCACCATTCAGGTGTTATGTTATAAAGAACAATTACAGTTTCAAATGAAAGGCTCTTAATACAACTTCTCACAACTTTTATTTCCACCATTCTGAATTTCTAGATGCTTTTGTAAACTTTGTTTTAATGATGAAATTTCATAAGATTCATAATTTTATAATTTTCATTTTTACAATTTAAAAAGTTAGTTTCACTATATAAATACTTTTTTATTTATTTTAAAGACTCAATGCCCAATACAATAATCATACCTTAAATTTATGAGTTATACTATTTTATATCAACTTAATAAAGATTTTTTATAAATATTTAGTTTTAAATTCAAGATTCTTATATTGAAGATGTTTTTAAAAGAGTAATTAAGTATTTATTTTATATAGCCATTGTAAAGTATATAACAGCTTTCTGATCATGAAACTTTTACATGTGTGATGTGTCCCACACCATATAAAAGTCACTTAATATGAGTAGAGACAATCATATAAACTAAATCGATAACTAAAATATATTTTATTATATATGCTCTTACACTAAAATACTTAGTAATTTAATCTTTAATTGCTTATTAAGATATGATAGAATAATTATCCTATCCTACTTTAATAAACTCTTAGGCTAGTGATGATATATGAATTTTTTTAATCCTATTCTCTATTGTATTCTTGTAATCCATTGTTCTTGTTGTCTGAAGAGATAATTTGAGAAAAAGGGTAATTGAGTTAGAAGGTAATGAGATAAAATATTAATATTTATGTCATTTTATTAGTATTTCATTATGATTATTAATATAATAGATATTTTTATGATAGTTAAAACAATTTTTTTATGATAATTTTAAAACTGTTATAGAAAATTCACCGTATCGGTTTTTAAAGATTTATTATAGTAATATGTTATATTTTTATGTTATTTTTATTTTTTGAAAATTAAATTTGTTCTTATTATGTTTTAATCATCATAAAATGTGTTATTTTTTATGATGGTTAAATCTAATCAGTCATAATATTTTTTATGATAGGTTTACCCTTAATCGACAATGTCTTTTAAAACATTAATAATAAATAAATATTTTGAAAACCTTAAATAAATATTTTGAAGAGTAAAAACAACCATGTTTGAAGAGAGACAAATAAAAAAATCGGTGCATTTAAAAAGAAAACCACAAAAGTATTGGGAATATATAAATATATTTTTAGTTATATCAATTCTTGAAATACAACTTAATATATCAGTAAGATTTTTAATTAATTCTTATTAACTTTATGATAAAATTTGAGAGAAGCATAGGAAAGTAAATATAAACGCAACAAAACATTTTTAGAGCTAAATTCAGGCCTTAAAATTAATTTCTAGAAATAATAAACCAAAAATAAAATACTGAATTTGTTAAACTGAAAAACAGTCTGGAAAAACATAGAATTGTACAAGTCATAATTGCAGATAAGTAAATATTTCTAAACCTCACAGAATATTTTTGTTTGAGTTAAAAGCAATAGGTTGTTCGATGAGGAAGAAACAGAACAGAAAGCTTTTGATGATCTGTGAACATGAAGGGGTGTAAAAAGCAAAACATTAGTTTGAGTCCAAGATAACCAACAAGTAGCTTAGGTTTCGTTTTTAGGATTTTATTGTTTTCAGTTTCAAAATAAGTTGACTTATGTTGACCAACTAATAACATTTTCCACTCATTTTGTACTTGAGTTTGCTAAACATGCTTCCAAAACTATGAGAACTGATATATTTTTTTAAAAACAAAAATGTGAATTTTCTCACAAATATGATCCACTAAGATTTCAAAATTAGCCTCTGGTTTTTAATGATGTACATGTTGTAATTCATGTGTTAATTGAAAAACTAATAAAGATGGTAAACAAAACGAATAATGTTAAGACTTAAAACTTTTGATGAACTATGGTATCGTATTTTGGGAAAATAAAACTTGAAAAACTATACTTTGACATCCACAAAAAAAAAACACCCACTTAGACAATTATTTTAATTATATATATATATATATATATATTGGTATTTTAAGTTAAAAAATAAAATAAATTTAATTAAAGTATTAATAGTTTAGTTGTGTAGTAGATATATTTTACTTTATAGGTACCAAAGTATTACTCCTCATGAAATTATAGAATTTCTTCACTAATAAGATTATTGTAGAAAAAAAACTCTAAAAAACAAAAGTTAAATTACGTAAGTACTTACCTTTACTTTATTAACCTGCTTTAATTTTAGGCACATAATGCGACACGTGCGGATATAACGTTTCCTCATAAAAATGGTACAATAAATGTTAATTAATTAATAGTTGTCTTTGTCTTTATTATTATAAAACTATAACTTGTTGGGTTAACGAGAGAAAGCATTTTTAATGGAGTAGTAAAAAAATTACTTAAATTCAAAAAAATATTAAAAAGTGGAATTTAAATCAAACTCTTAAATGATTTAATACTATAGGTTTAACTAGATAACTTGATATCTACACTCACTAACTTATATGTTATAAAATATATTTTTAATCTGTATGATCAATAAAATACCTTTTCACACAAATTCTCGCTAGAATATTTTTACTCGATATAGAATCGACAACACACTTCTTTATTATAAAATTATACCTTGCTAAGTTAACGAGAGAAAGATTTTTTTAATGGAGTAGTCAAAAAGATTACTCAAATTCAAAAAATTATTAAAAAGTGAAATTTAAGTCTAACTCTTAAATGATTTAGATATTATCTTAAGAAATAAATTTAAGTTTAACTAGATGAATTCTGAGATTTTTATCCACTTATATGTTATAAAATATATTTTTAATATGTGAGATCAACAACATACCCTTTCACACAAATTCTCGTTAGAATACTTTTAGTCGATATTGAATCGACAACACACTTCTCATACAAATTCCCATTAGGATAGATTCTAAATGAGTCTAACACTCTATTAAGAAATGAATTTTAAAATTGACTAAATAAGATAAAATTTATTTACACCTCACTCATAATATAAAATATTTTTATCTTCAACTAACTTACAACCTCAAACAACATGAAAAAGTTGATTAAATAAGGAATTTTTTTTTTTTTAAGTTGTAAAGTTTTTAGAATATTCCAATTCACGAGACAATTGATTAATAAATTTTAAAACGAAACACCTTCGATTTTTTTTTTGAATTATTATGTCTACAAGACTGTGCACCTAATATTATGTCTAAAGGGAAAAATGGGCACATTATAGAGACATGTTGTAACCATACTCAAAGAGATCATAAATGCTTGCATATGAACATTAAAGATGCCAACTCTTTATTCTCCATAATTTTACCTTTTCTATCTCATATTTAATTTGTCACATCTTTCACTCTATCACAAAGTTTCTACTAAAGTTGCTACTCAAAAAGAGGTAAGCAATTCCTATTTTGTAATAAAAGATAAATTTCAAAAGAAGATTGTTACTATTAGCAAGGTGGAAGACATAGTTGAAAGATTAGATGATATTTTTAAAACAAGGGTTTTGATTTGAAGGAGATTCCATTGGATATGAAAAGCTTAGCCAACGTCTCTGGAAGATTTCATTAATTAAAAGCATTAAACAAAATGAATGTTACCTAGAAAAAGAAAATGGAGAACCTAGATGAAGAAAACATAGATTAGATGATATTTGTGAAAAATACCTAAAGGTTTTAAAAACATAATTTAACCATTCCTTTTTTTTTCTTGTTTTCACAAAGATATTTACTACTTGTACTACCAGGACCCGAGAGGTTATACCGAGAACTATATATATAAAAAAAGATAAAATAAAAATATATAATCACTGTAGCAAGACCCAAATCAATAAAAGTCCAAATTAATGGATGTGCATAAAATAATAAAGAGGTACAGAAAGAAAGGCCCAAATAAGGTATAAGCCCAATAAGAAAACTCTATAAATAAAGCATCAACCCAAGAGGTAAGGCAGAGTGAATTTCATCTGATGAATGTAAAACTATTTCTGACTTTGACATTGGAGCGCCTTGCAGGTACACACACTCATCCGTGAGGAGAGCAATCAAAAGCCCAACCTGGAGAGAAGCCAAAAGCCCAACCTGGAAAGAAGTCGGAAGCCCAAACCTGAGAGATCAGCTACTGAAGTATGTATTGTCAACTTGCTTGAGTAATCTCAGTCCTTTTTGTAAAAACACTATTGATTATGTGTTTACACTTGCAGGAGGGACAATAAGTTGGTTATCCAAGTTACATGATGTTGTAGCTATGCTTACTATCAAAGCTTAGTTCATGGTCGCTATTCAAGCATGCAAGGATGCTAGTTGGATTCAAAGGTTAATAGAGGAACTTGTGCATACACAACAAAAGTTTATTGTATATTACACCAGTTAGAGTGCATACTTTGTTAAGAAGTAGTAGAGGAAGAAAGTGTGAATATGCAAAAAAATTCACACCAATAAAAACGTAGCAAATATTATGACAAAGTTGCTTAGCATTGACAAGTTTATATGAATTCGATACTAATAAGCAACATGATGCCAAAAAATAAAACTTGAAGATTTAATAAAATCTAAAGTGTAAGAATATGAGAAGAGAAGTTCGATATAAAAAAAATTTATTTTGATTCTTATGTTTTTGTTATAAAAAAAACACGATGTTTCTTAGTAAGATACACCAAACATTATTTTCTTTTCTTTTTTACTGTTTTTAATACTTGACAGAAAAATTAAGAGAGGAAAAATAAAAATTACACATGTATTTTTTATTCAAAATTACACATGTATTTTTTTTTTTAGATTTATATTTTACTTCAAATAGTTAAATATAAAGGATCATGGTATATTATTTAGTTATGAGTCATAAACTGCCATGATCAGTCTATGATAGTTTTACTTTAGGCTTAAATATATTTTGGTGGTGATATATGATTATATTTTGTTTCCAATCCAAATTTTTTTTCTTAACTTTTGATGGATGAACTTTTTTTTTTATATATTTTGACCATTTTTATTTTATTTTATTTTAGTCTCTAAAATATATTTATTTTTCTTTTGGTAAAGTGTAGATTATTTGCTTTTAATCATTGTTAAATATTTTTCAAACAGATTGACTCAAAATACAAACACTATAACGACAAATAAAGAAATAAATATTTAACAGAAATCAAAACAAAATAACAAGGGTTAAAATTAAAAAAAAAAATTACAAGAACAAAAGAAATTGCAGTGACAGAAAAAACACAAATACATTTCAACGAGTAAAAATATATTTAATTGTTTACTTTATATTAAATAAATCTTGAATGTAATTTTAAGTTTCTTTTAACAGAAGAATGATAATTTTAAGCTAATGTTATAAAAATAAATGTATTATCTATAGCCATTAATAATAAAGTAAGTTCTTAACTGTTTTTTTCATCATATATTTACTATGTTTATTCCCTGTATTTCTCTTTTCATTATTAAATTTTTTAATCGTTATAATCTACAAGAAACTTGGAGCAATTGTGTTAAAAAATTGAAAACATATTTACAGTATAATTACAATAATTAATAAAATCAAACTAAGTTTCATATATTATATCTTGACAATTTTTTATTATAATAATAATTATATAAAATTTTTAATTATAGAAAATATGTGCCCAGGATAAAATCGTAATTAAACACAAAAAAGTACCTCGCCAAACCTCGAAGTTGAAGTTACCAACAAGACAAAACCCTAAAGTTTGTACCATTTCTTGACTTTTCGCAATGTCTCAAAAGACCAACATACCATCACCTTTTACGCCAAAAGGTTTATATATTTATAATTTTTTTATTTCGCACTATCGAATTCTTTGTACGTAATTCACTCTTTAGGGTTTGTAAATATATAATTTTAGTTTCTATGTAATTATTTTGATTTAAAAATTATGTAATTTTTTCATCTTAATAGATTATGTAATAGTAATGCCAATTTGTTCATGTTAGATATTAATAATAAATTTCATAATTAATTTTAATAGATACTGTTTTGATGAACATCTTAAATATTTTTGTTAACAGTTAACTAAAAAAAATAATTAATTTAAAACTATAAACTATAGAAAAATAAATAAACGTTTCAAATTGTATTTTTTGAACTAAAGCAAGTGCACCCCACTTGCAAGTCCTATAGATGTAAAAAAGGGTTAAGAGCTTCTTTTAGAATAGTTTATCTCTTTATGCTAAATAAATTGATTGATTCACACTAATCAGCTTTAGTGGAGAAATGTTCATGTTCTGCAAAGAAAAACTTTAAGCTTTTCCTGTACCTGTAATTTTCAGCATTTATTTTTTTAGTTTTATCAATTTTTTGTTTCCTATTGGTGTGGATTTTTGTTCATTTTTTCAGTTTCAGCGAAATGACAAATGGGTATGAGTTTGTGTGAGGGGGGTTTGTTTGTTTGTGTTTTTTTTCTTCTATTGATTTGACTACTGGTTTGGATACTTTGCTTGTTGAAAGAATGAGAGTGTGTTTGTGGGGGTAGCTTTGATTTGTTTTTCTTGAAAAAAAGGGATTTTGGTAATTGTAGTTGAAGTGGGTATCTGTTATTTTGTGGGGGGCAAAAAGGATGATTCAGTTGTTGTTCTTGGTGCTTTTTGTGGAGGGTGCTATGGCATTTCTTTTGTTGGTGAAGGTTGGGCCACTGAGAGATCTTGTTATTAAGACGCTGGATCAGATGAAAATGGGGAAGGGTCCTGCTACAGTGAAGACCATTGCTGGCACCATGTCCGTGATTCTCTTCTCAAGCCTTATGAGCATTGTTAAGATCCAGAACAAAGGTGCCAAGCTTGGTACCATGTCACCCATGGATCAAGTTCTGTGGAGGACCCACTTGCTGGAGGCTTCTCTCATGGGTATGTATGCTCACACACTTTTCTTCTGGGTCACTTCATTCTCTCTCTCTTTCTATGTAGTTATTGTTTCTTATGTGGCTGTGAGTGAAATATTGATTTTGCTGGCAAATGTGGCAATGAAGTGTTGCTGCTGTGAATGTTTTTGCTTGACACATCTTAGTTTAGGGGTTCAGGTGAAGAAGGGTTTATATTTGTAGTCTTGAAATTTAATTGTTGTTTGGTCTTTGGTGCATTTTTGGTCTCATCAAATTGTTTTGATTGTTAACTGGAAGTGCAAGTTAACCTTTTGAAGAAGATTGTTTGAATGTGCTGCAGATCTGAGGTTGATTTGTGTTATTTTTTTATCAGTTAAGGAAAGCGTGTCTGTAAGTACTGAGGTTATGTTTGGATAAAAAGCATGTTTACAAGATGTCATTTTTAAGATATGTAAAATGCATTGTGCTGTGGCTTCTCCTGAACTACTTTATTTTGGATAAATTCTAACAGTCGAAAGAATTGGCTAATATCAAAGGATTTAATGGGCTATGTTTTCTCTTAAAAACAAGGAATTTTAAATTCAGCTCTATTATGTGGGATTTCAAAATTGTTATGTTGCTTGCTCCTCCTTTAGCTATTGTTGACCGAGCCACTTGAATGAACCAATGCAGAGCTTCAATCTGTATAAGGTTTGGTGTGGCTAGACTCTCTTTGACCTTTGACTCTTGTCAAAGCATGATCGTAATGTGCAATGCCATGATATCAGGTAGGCAAGTACTGTAGAGCAGAAGGCTCAATCTTGAGAGGGATCTGTTCGAGGAAACATTGGAGAGAAAGAGTGTATTTTGGAATGAGTATTTTTTTTCAGGAAAGGTTGAGAATTGAAACTCAGCAAAGTCCATATGCCTGAGAAGGATTTTGTCTAGTAAACTGGTGGAATGTTGTGTAGTTATGTATGCCTGGAATGGGTATATTGATAGGGCAATGAGGTTTCTGATAAGATGCTGGATAAGAATTTGAACTACTGGAATGGGTTGGTTGCTGTTAAAAAGGACAATGTGGAGGCTGTTAAGTCAAATCTATTTTGAAATTGATTTGCTCTTATAGTATGAAAGATTGATACACATTAGAGGAAGATGTTATGTGATGCTGCACTGCTTCTTCCTGCAATGGCTGTTTGGAATGAGATTTCTGTGATATATGATTATCTTAGATGACACATAACCAAACAAGATTTTGCAGCAAATGAAAGGAAATAGATTGCTTTAATTGAAATATTGAATTCCCCTTGTATTAAATTCCTTGGTATTCTAGTTGGTCTTTTGATCTAGTCCAAAGATTGCCTAAAAGAACATGCTTCTAGATATTGTTTTGTTCATGGTAACCTTCTCTGAAGTAGTGTCGAGTTAATGTCCTTGACCACATATTAATGTTGTTTCCCTCTTCACTTATTTTATGTTCTGTTCTTTTCTAGCAATAGGCATAGCCTTCAATAGTAATAATAGCTTTAGCAGTAGTAATGCTAATAAAATAAGATGTATCAATAAAGTCAGAAGTGAGCTGTATGAATAAATTGGCAATTTGGGCCGAAGTGATGGAACTGACAATAGGAATCAGAGCATCAGCAATGGTAATAGTCTTGATGAATATAGTAAATTTGAGTTTAAAGCAGTGGCAGCTATGGTGCTGACTTGCACCATGCTAGTACAGTCTGTTGTGACTGTGGGGCTGTAGAATGCAGTGGTGTTATCATGGTTGTTTTGTGTGATTCTGTAGAAATGAAAGTAGTTTTTTGACAGTAGTAAGGGTGGTAAAAGTATATGTTCTATCTGGTTTCTGATGTGGTAGTGGTCATCAAAAGGGTGGTTTTGTCAGTTGTTAACCTGGTGTTTTATTCAGGGTGGTTTTGGGAGTGATAAACATGATAAGTTGTTAGTTGGAAGGTTGGAAGCAGTGATGACTTGTTTGTCTATTGTCAGGTCTTACTGAAGAGAAACAATGAATGCAGAATGCTATGTCATAACTGCTTAGATTTTGTCTACTTCTGTGTAACAAATATGTTTATTACAGCAGAAATCTAACCAGAACTTCGCTAAGGTTTTGAGAATTAATTATTTTCATGAGGAATTGATTCGTGTTTCTCAAAAGTCTTAATTGTCCATAATCTTTGTTTCTAAATTCCATCTTCTAAAAGTGGAGTGTTTCCATGTGTAGCTGCATGAGCACTCTCAACTTTACATTTATTCTCATTTAAATTGCTCCTATTTTACTTGCATTTTTCCTTATGGTGGTGTGTTTTCAAAGCTGACATGGGACAGAGAATGTTCTCCGTTATTGAAAGTGCAAAATAACATCAAAGCATAAATTTTGATTCATGCATGCATTACAACGCTTTGTTAGTTATATTAGATTTTATCAAATACATTTAGATTTGTTATGTTGTGTGAGAACCTCACCTTATGAGTTGATTTTGTAAGGTTGAGTTAAGTTTGAAATCTATCCTAATATAGTATAAGACTCATTTAGATTCTATCCTAACTACAATTTGTTGAGCCTATCGAGCCACTCACTATCGGATCATCCATAAATATATAGTTCTACGCACAAAGGTGGTGTGTTGGAAATCCCACTTCAATTAAAGATATGAGCAATTTTTGTAAGATTGAGTTACTTAAAGTTTATTTCTTAATACATCATCAACCCAAAATCTTAAAACAACATATTTGTGAATCTTTCTACAGATATATTGTTCACGTATGTTCATTTTTTATAGTATTAGAGTTGTTTTTAGATCATTTATGCCATCAATCCTTACATGTTTCCTACAATGAAGGTAGATTATCTTGTCCTAAAGGAGTTGATATGATCTTGCAGGTTTTACTTTATTCCTTGGCTTCATAATTGATCGTGTGCATCATTATCTCCAAAAGCTTAACAAGTTAAGGAGTAATGCAGGAGCTTCTAAAGAAGAAGTGGAAAGCATTGAGAAAGAGAAAGTTGAGCTTAAGGAAAAGGAAGAGAAAGCTTCCAAGGAGATAATGCAACTGAAGGAACAAATTTCTGGTCTTTCAGAAAGTTTGAAGAAGACAAAGGTGGAATGTGAAGAGAAGGACAAAAGGGTTGAAACTGCTGAAGTTCATGTTACTTCCCTCCAAAAGCAAGCTGCAGATCTACTACTTGAATATGACAGGCTCTTGGAGGAGAACCAAAATCTTCAGGCTCAAGCACTAAGGCACAACAAGAATTGAAAAAACTCAATTGCTTATAACCACAAGTTTTGGAGAAGAGTTATATCACATTCACACCATCATTGGTTTTGTTGCAAGATTATGATTATCATTGAAAAAAATAGGAAAAAAAATTTGGTCCTTCATGAAAATGAAACATTCATTAACATTGATTAAAATGGAGTGAAATCACTTAAGCCCTTCCAATATCCTTCTAATTAAACAAAAAGTATAATGAGTTTTTGCATCCTTGTAAAATTTCTAATATATTGATTGTCTCCTATTTATTTTCTAAACTCTAAGATTTGAAAACTTTTTTTAAGATCATTATTAGTAACTAGGAGAGATAGAAAGTTAATATGAATGACAAATTTAACATGTGAGTTTTACAATTAACAATGATTTTACTTACATATATAATTAGTATTATGATAAGATAGTTGTCCATGTAAGTTTTTAATTTATTGTTATTATTAACAAAAATATTTTAAAAATACCTTTCTTCAAAATGTAACCATTCTTAGAAGGGTTATTAATTATTATCATATAAATGAGGGACAAATTGTAAGAATTACCAAACTAATAAGTTGATGTCAAGAACTATATAATATAGAAGATGTGATGTAAGAAAATGTTGACATAATGATGGTTGATTTTTACCTCCATCCTGTTCAAGAAGTCGTGGGAGATTAAGGTATTTCTTTTTTGTTTGTCAAAGGAAATTTCGAAATCTTCATCCTATGCATTTTAATTTCTTTCTATACCAGTCGAGTCCGTATGACACCTGTATGACACCTGAATGTCTGAGGTTAAGATTGATTGACACGACTAAAATCATTACACTCAAACAGAGGATTAATGAGACTAATCAATGTTCAAGACTAGGTAATACATTCTTAATTATGATCTAAATCCTTAATCCGATTCAATAACAAAGAGCCCAAGATAATCATATAAATAGGCACAAGTTCCAAGAATCAAGTGCATCATCATACAATACTAATAGTACCGAGTGCCGAACATCAAAATCTCACTTGAACGTCGGAGTGTCTTTTGTAGATACCATCCAAACTCAGACTTCACGGAGACGAGGAGTAGAGAAGCAAAAGGAGTTCGAGAAGATCATTCAAGTGAAAAGGAGAAAAGATAGACCGACTGAAGAAGCAATCATTCTCTTGATTTCAACCCTGTTTGAGAATACTTTTTTTTTTTCTCTAACAATTTAATATTTTTTAATCGGTTGACTTCATTTTGTGGCACCTAATTTGCTCATAACACAATCATTATTAGTTTTTTTTTTCTTTTCCATTGTTTAGAAATTTAATGGGTTATTTAAATTAAAACTTGGTGTATGATAGTGTCATAAATGTTACATCATGATGTTATAAATTGTATATGTAGAAATGAAATAATAATAAAATATACGTAATTTCATAAACTTTTAGAAATGTTGAACTAGAATGGATTCCATTTCAATTTATTTAATTTTTTAAAATATTTTATTGAGATAAGGTAATTTAAATTTATTAACTTGTATTTTTTTAATAATACTTGTGGCGTGGATAAAAGAATATCTAAAAACATTAACAAAAATTAATCACTACATTTTAATAGATTTTTTTTTTGTTAACATCGAAAAATAATTTATTGGTATTGATTGAAAAAATCTTCAACTAAAAACTATCTCTAACATATATTAAAAAATAAATAATCTCAACAACGTTAATTAAAAATAATTTCTATTAATGTCACCTTAAAATCTTTACTTACATGTTATTTCATCCCTCATTTTATCCTCTAATTTGGGCAATTACTTCATTGGTTAATTTACCTTTAAATGAGGTGAATAAAATTAAAATAATTAGCATACATGCTAAACCTTGATAAGGTATTGAATAATTGACAACTTCAAAATAATATATAGGAGTAAGTTTAATCTTTCTCAGATTTACATAAATATTTTTTTTCTAAAAAAGTATTAACAAATAGATTGAGTTTTACGATTTAAGAGCAAAGAAGTATTTAAGAATTATATTAATTTTTTACATTTAACTAACATCTTAAGAAAAAACGTCATATGATGCTAACATCTATTCCCTTACTAAAATTTGATTGCAAAGAGATCTATTCTTTTTACGGGATTTCTATAGTTTCC
>Ga0123341_1000325_pt1 | contig 26921 bp, 12 predicted proteins | sample Turbeapinknodule_FD_89959 | JGI IMG/M metagenome (GOLD analysis project Ga0123341, IMG submission 89959) | Root nodule microbial communities of legume samples collected from Mexico - Turtle bean Mexico pink nodule | ecosystem: Host-associated > Plants > Roots > Nodule | place: Mexico: Nepantla...
GGCTGGCCCGCAAACCTGCGGGCCAGCTCTTATGCGGGGCGGGTTGGGAATTCTAGCCCGCAATAACTTTGCGGGGCGGGCCAACCCGTCCCGCATTTTTGCGGGCCAATGCGGGGCGGGCTGACCCGCTTTGCCATCCCTAATAAAAATTGTTTTTATAGTTGACTTTCTCGTCGGTTGACTAGATTGAACGTCTTCTTCTGTAGTATCTTTTCGAGAATCAGATTCACGTATTATAAGATTTCGTTAGGAAGGGCGTCCTACTTATTTATTACACTCCGATAATCAAGTAGTTATGGTTCAGCAAAAGTAACCATTTTAATATAGGATTCTGTGACTTTTTATATAATATTATAGAGTTAGATTTGAAATTGGTAATTTTTGCAAAGGTAGATCATATTACAGATGTCAAATCTTACATTTTTTAATATTTTTTTATTGAATAATATGTTTTCAAAATTTACTCGGTCAGTGTAATTTTATCATTCTACTATTTCTATAATTAGGACTAAAAATAATATTGTACCTTAAATTTGCACTGAAAGATCTTATTACAATCAATTATTACATGTTATGATATAACTATATACTTCTAGTCTCTAATTTCATATAACTTTTTAGGTCTTAGAGAAACTACTCATAAAAAATATAATTGTTTTTTAGTCATTTAAAAAATAACATATAGAAACTACAAAAATGATGTTGGTTATTTTTTTCCCAATCCATTAAATATTGTTGCTTGTGTAGCAAACAAAGAAATGATTAATGAGTCGTCCACTGTAAGAAAAAGCTATGTATCATTTGACATGTTACATTTTAATTTTTGATTTATTTACATAATTCTGATTAAATTCCTAACCTTGATGAGAAAAGACCTTTGCTTCCTTCAAGCAATAAAATTGGTTGGGTGATGAGCGATTGCAAAAATCACGTTTTCCGTGACTATACTTTATTTGTGAGGTTTTTGTATGAAACTCAGCCATTTTTGTTCCTTATTATTAAGATAGAGTCGTTTTCTAAAATATTATTAGATTGGAAAAATTTGTTACCATGACATAATTTTATGGAAAAAAATAATAAAATCGTTTTGAATTAAACTCGTGCTATCTTGATACAGACCCATTTTAATATATTAAAAATTGTGTCATATAAATACTGTTTCAGTTTCATAATATTTTAAAAAGCAATGAAATCTATGTAGTATGGGATAAAAATTGCCCTAGTTAATTTTATACAAATTCCTATTTAGGCAAGAGACCATAATCTTTTATTTCCTCTAATGAAATTGGTTTGATGTTTAATGTAATATTTCAGAAACTATATACAACTATTATAATACAAGTTCTACTTATTTTTATACAAAATTAGAGTTTTTCAAAATATTTCTTTTTACAAGATTTTGACTTATACAAATATAAATATTGACAATATAAGGTTTAAAACTACATCTCAAAACCCTCCAGACCCTCTGACATTTGTATGATCATCTACTCATGTATATATATATATATATATATATATAATATAGTAATCGCAGTTCACAACACAACAAGAAAAACAATGATAAGTTAATGAAAAAAATCATAACACATTTAATTCATGCAAAAAGGACTAATCGAACTAATCATTTATAAACATTTCTTTAAATGTTGTCATATAAAATTTCAATACCAATTTCATCATTCATATAAACCACACATGGATCTATTTTTAATCACAATCATTGAATTTCACTTTAATCCCACTGACTACACATGAATCCATCGTCTTCTGAAAGACTCATTGAGTATGTTCATACCAAAAACTAACACCTGATCCAAAGATTATCAGCGAATCTAATAGAAACGATCAGGGTAAGTTCAAACATCCAATACCGAGTGTCTATAGCAGGACCCGGTGCGTATGAACTCCCTTTCAGCTTCTTGTCACTTGATATCTTAGTCTATATCAAAGATTAATTTTGACTTAGATCATCATTGAAGCTAAAGGATCTCTGTTAATTATAGGCTTTTCGTACTTAATGTCATCAAACAACAACTCATACATTATCCCAAATGTATGACATCAATTTCATACCATTTTCATCATTCATCTATTATACATATCATTCAATGACACAACATTTAAAAATTCATATCATTAAAAAACTTTTCCAACATAAAAAAAAAAAATAAACTTTCAAACTATCAAAAGATAATATTTATACATGTTCACACAACATAAAATCAAACAATTTTATCAACTAACATCCCTGCAAGAGAAATTAAAACTTGGGACCACGTCCCCTCCACATTCAGATCTTCTAGTCTACGATACTATTGAAAGCTAAAGTTAGCTTCCTTGACCTTCAATTTCTTATCTCGAGAAATTATGATTCAAGCAAGGGGAACCACTCTAAAATCTAGGGATCTAAAGCAAGTTATCCAAACATTACCAAATTTTAATACGAGCTTAATCAAATTGAGAGAAACACTTTTCTCAACTGGCCCCTAAGATTGATGACTAAATCACAAAGAAAAAAAAAAGATAATAAAGGAACTTTAGAGTGAAAATAAGCTTACTCTGTTTGAAAATCTGATCGGATAAAAATGTAGTCTGACTCCTCAGCTAATGTAGAGTGTGATCAGATTTTGAAATAGATGAGGTGTGAGAGATAAATTAAAGATAATAAGGAGAGAGTTGGAAAGATTGGAAGAGAAGAAAAAAATAAATAAAAAGACACAATGGGTGGGGGATTTCACGGCTTTGTCCTTTTTTTTTAACGTTGTTACATTTGACAATTAAAAAAAATAAAGTTTTGGAGGATTAATTGTTTTAAAAGTAGTATAAAAAAAGTAATTGTTTGATGGTGAAGGACTACAAATATATTTAAGTTGATATTAATCATAATACAAGAAATGGGTAAAAGATTACCGTCGTTCCTAAAAATATGTGACAATGTCATTTCAATCCTTGAAAGCAACATAACTATTAAAAAGTTCCTAAATATAAAAAAGTTACTCAATTTTGTCATTCTGTTGAAAGAGGTCGATTAAAGATAACGTTGTGAGAGTATAAAGTGGTTTTTTTTTTCTTACTTTTGCAAGAATTATGACAACGACACAACACTTATTGTCAATTTAACCCTTGAACTTAACCATTTACTATCATTTTGATTTTTGAAAGTAAGTTTGAATTTTCAATTTAATCTTACATTATAAATAAATACTTGTAAAATCATCATCACCAAAGTTAAAATTAAACTTTTTATAACAAATCTTAAAGTTGTATACAGTAAAAAATTTGTGATATTTATTTGATCGTATAACTATTAAATGCTAAAATTAGTAATTCTAACATTTCTTTTTGCAAATTCTATTTTCCTCGATTTCTTAAAACGTTCGTTTTGAGATTTGTAAATTAATTGTTTGCTTGATTCAATTCATACTTTTTTATTAACAAATGTTCCATAATTTAGTTTTCTTAATTCTAAATTAGATTGAAGGTTTGCTTAATTCCAATAAAAAGACAGTAGAATTCATATAAGTTGCTTAATCTTTATATGTGATTTTCAATAATTAGTTAATGTTTGATTTGTTAATTAGAATTTGTGAAAAACTTTAGGATTTTTAAAATTTTGTTAACTAATGATTGAATCAATTGTAGAAGAGCTAGAAATTGTTTTTGTTTTCTTTCTAAATTTTGAATTCCTTATTTTTAACTTTGAAAACCACAAACAACTCCCCTTGTTGCTGATATTGAAATTATGAATTTGCTATTGAATTCTTTGATAAAAAAAGACTTTGGGTTGAAATTCAACCCTTAGTGCTTTATAAATTGCATTATTTGATTGAGGAGACCAATCTTCTATCTGAATCAAGTTATTAGCTTACATTAATAATGAGTATACTTTTTTTAGGAATACATTTAATCTCTTATGATATTTTAAAAAGATATGTTAATGTTTACATTTGATGTTGTGAATATTTAAATTTTAAATGATGAACTTTATATAAAGATGGATAACATGAAAAAGTGAACCATAAAGTAAGTGAAAGGATAATAAAAAAAATGATGAATAAGATGATGATGTCTTTGCTAATAATTTATATGCTTAGGATTTATTAAAAAAAAAATGATCAATAAGATCATGTCTTAGCTAATAATTTATATGCAATGTAGGATTTAATTGAACATTTTAAAATATTTCTATTCATTTGGATAAGAATTTTTTCGTTTTTTTAGGACATTCAAATACATTAATTTGATTTGATATCATTTAAAAAATTTTTGTTTGGATAAGTCCATTAATATTTATTGAATTTTTTTATAGAGTATTTTAATTACCACAAAATGTGTAAAACTATTTAAATATCAAATTATCCTAGTTAATATTAATATTGGGTAAAAATGTTCTCAATCAACATTCTAAAAATATGTAAACAAATTGTTGACACAAAATAACAATTTTGTCGACGATAAGAGCGTTTGGATGCAAAATTTTCAAATATTTAGGACATTCAAATTCATTGAATTTAAATTAATATTATTTTTAATTGTTTCGTTATTTAATTTTTTTTAATAAGTGTTGAAGCTTTTGTTGATGTATTAATTTGATTAATTCAATTAATGGAGTTTTACAAAAGGAATTTGAAGATTTAGATGTATGAATGTGTGAGTTTTAGTTTTTTTTTTTTCTTTACAAGTTATTTAATTTTATTAATTTAAAAGAAAGTCGTTTTAAAATATTCTTTAGAACCTATCTTGGTGAGAAGATAATTTTAAGTAATTGAAAGATATTTTAATCCATTGATTATTCATTATTGAAGTTCAATATGACTCTAGTGGATATTTTAATAGATTATTTTATCGAATCAATTTCTTAAAATTACTTAAAAACCTAGAGTAATTCTAAAGAACAATTTCAATATGTCAAAAAAAAATAAATTTAATAGATTAAAATTGTTCCATACTTTCAAGTAGATTTGATCCGTCTATTTTAACATATTAAAAGCATGAATTAATCCATTCTTTTCACTAATGAGTGAAACCAACAAATTAAAACATTGTGTTAATCCGTTAAAACTAACATAGTGTTCCATAAAACACTCTAATTTTCATCTCATTTAACATGAATTTTGAAAAATTGAGTTTCATATCTTTCCCTTATGGCAAGTTGAAATGGATGCTAAAACTGTCAAAAAGGAAATTAACACTATTGGACCCTTGTTAATAAGGGTACCATATTCTACTGCACAATTTGTTTTATAGGTGCACTTGATATCAAGAAACAAGGATAGTATCTTAATAGTGGCTGTTCAAGGAATATGACTCGTGATGCTTCAAAGCTCAGAAATCTAGTGTTGAAAGTTGAGGGATATGACACTTATGGTGATAATAATAAAGGGAGAATCCTTGGTTGTGGTGATATAGGAGATTATGCATCTATTATCATTCATAATGTACTTTATGTTGAGGGGTTGAAATACAATTTGTTGAGCATTATTCAAATGTGTGATAAAGGTCACAAAGCCACTTTTGAAACAAAAATATGCTTAATATGTGAATCTAAAATTGATGAAGTTTTTATGGTTGGTAAGCGAGTTAACAACGTATACATGCTAGATATCGAACTTCTTGCGTGAATTTTGAATGTCTGATAAAAAAAAGAAGATGATTCCTAATTATAACATAGAAGAATAATTCACATTCACTTGCATCATTTGAACAAGTTGATTGTCAATCCAATTTGATATGTAGACGAGTGAAGCTTTGGGAGAGCATAACATGAAACTTATCAGTTATGTGGCATTTCTTGGTCGAAGCAAGGTTAATATTCTTATTATTGATTGGGACCATGTTCTAGACACGGTGAAGAACAATATTTGGAAGAGTATGATTGTACAAAATCTTAACATAATCAATTTATTATAAATATACATAATTGATATTTAGCATATATAATTGATATTTATTGTACATGTCAGATAGGAATCCCAAACAATACTTTGTTGAGGACGAAATAGATTTTATATGTTGGAACTAATGAAGGGTTTTATGGTGCGTTGAGTGACAAAAACCCTTGTGAGCAATATCAGTTCCTCGATGAGGAGACATGACAAAATTTTCGAGAAAGGTGATTAAACCCTACTTTTTTAGGTAAATTGATATCTTATGTGATGGAAGACCATTCTAGATAAAGACACCATATTTCAGAGCTAAGAGTAGACGATCAACCTTAAAAAATACTAAAGAAAATATTTGCCTTAGTTTTGTATGAATATGTAAATAGTAGAATAATATTTTATGGCTTTGTATTTATGAGCCAACTTTAGTATATAAATATTTTTCTCTCCAAACAAGACATCCTTTTAGGCGCCTTTTCTTTTCATGGAATGACTCTTCAAGCTCTTATCAAGAGTCCAACCTAGGAGTCTTATCTAGGACTCTCCAATCCTCTTGTGCCATGTGTCAACTCATGAATGGAGAGTTTCTTGCACTTAGGATTTCCACATGACATGCTAAGAATGGAGAGGATTTTAGAACTCAAACAGTAATCTTAGGAGCCTCCTTAGCCTATAAATAAGAGGCTTTTTTTTGTAAATGTTTAGACTGGAATGATATATTCTCTATGATGCTCTCTTGCATTCTAGAACTCAAGGAAGTTGGCCTAACCTCTTACTTAACCCTAGCACCTAGAAAATCACCCCTTCACTCTCCAAAACCCATATCATTTTGGTGTTTCCTCCACAACTCTACAAGTCTCTTTTGTGCCTCCATTGCATCCATGACCAAACTCAAGGCACCATTGCATCAATATGTTTGTTAAGTATTTAATTATCTTGCAATGTAATTATTTAATTAATGTATATAATAGGATAAGAGGAAAGTTGTACAAAACATTAAGAGAAGAATGTTCACCCCCATAAATTGTCTCTCGGGGTTATGATAAATTGGAGCAAAAAATAATAAAAAAGATATCTTCATCTGATCCCACTGGGGACTCAAATCTAAGCATTATAACTCTTCCTCCCCAACATGTTATATGATTCCATAATTAATACAATAGTAATGTATGAAATTATTTATAAAACTATGGAAGCTCATTTGAGGTTGTAGGGGCACAACATGTTTCTAGAAAGAAGCTACAATACATTTCACAAAATGTAAGTCATTTGTTTTACTACCATTCAATTTCAGTATATAAATTGCTATATTATAATATTTGTGTTTAACTTGTAGTGCTCACATCAATTGAAGAACTATGAGTGTGAGTATTATGTGATGAGACATATACATAAAATCATATTTGTTAACATTAATGACTCATGGAATGAAGTAATATACAATTAACTTAGAGATGTTAAATGTGTTAAATGTTAATTTCATCTTAAATACTTTATCATGTAAATATTAAGTGATCCATCTCCATTGAAGGAGGAAATGTTACAAGAGGTCCAAGAGTAGTGGACATCGTTTCTTTTAAGTATTTGTGGTAAATGATCATGTTATAACTAACTAACAATTTTGTATGAACTTGAACATATTACTTTATATTAAAGTTTATAATTATTTGTGTACAAGTTCATTAATATTTAATTTCAAAATTTTTTCTTGCGAACTATGTTTATTATTGAAGGCATGTTATGCAAGTAAATGAAAATGTCCCGAAGGAATTGAAAAAATACACTTTCTATGATGGTTATTGCTCATGTCATAAAAGATATTACTTTCTAATTTGATCTTAACCATCATAAAAAATAACATATTCTATGACAGTTAAAATATCATCTATCATAAAAAGTTTTTAGACCAGATGCAATTTTAACCATCACACAAAATAGACATGAACATAAGAATGACAAATTTTATGATTGTTAAAACATATTTTGTTGTAAAAAAAAATAATATTTTTTATGATAGGTGTAAGTTTAACCGTCATAGAATTAAGTATGAACATAGGAATATGACATACTTTAATGTTTTTATTGTGAGAAATCTTTTAGACCAGATATAGAAGATGGAGTCTATAACGATTGTGCAACTGTCATGAAATGTGTAAATTTTTTGTCACCTGTATCTAGGACAATTTTAAAACTAACATAAAAAATTTATTTAAATTGTTATAAAGAATGTATGTTATGATAGTAAATTAGTTTTTTTAAATCGTGTTTTTTTGAACTTTTTTATAAATTAGGTTTTTTAATGTTTAAGAATTATTTTTCGATTTTTTAGTTTTAAAAATATTTTATTATGCTTATTTGTGAAATTTTGTTGTGGTTGGATGTGGTCCAAACTTGCAACACCAAGAGATTCATCTCGTTTCCTCAGTACCAATCAACACCAACAGATTCATCTTGTTTCTTCATTGCCAATGAACTCCAACATTGTTCTCAACCCATAAATTGGTGACACTTTGAAGTTCAGGCATGCTGAGAGAAGCACCCATTATCACTCCCACACGAGTTAATGCCTATGCCTGTCACTACAAGAAAACGCGCAATTAGCTATTAAACATTTGTGTCAGCCTAGTGCAGATGCCTTTCCCGTCGGCCAAACTCACGAAAAACCGACGCAAAATTAGTTTTCATGGGAAGTTTGACCCATGTCAAACGCACAAAGAAAATAAGAAAACAAAATTAAAATTAATTTTGCGTCGGCCAGCACCGATGTCTAATATAAGTCGTGCGTTTAACTGACGATAAGTTTAAAAACGTAATATGTTGCGTTAGCTATATTTAATTATATATTTTTTTAATAATTATTTATTTTAAATTTATTTAATTTTTAATATTTTAATAAATTTTTTAATTTTCAATTATTTATTGTATGTTTGATTTTATTACATGTATAAATTGATTTATTTTAAATTTAATTTTTTTTAATATTGTAATAAATATTTTAATTTTGAATATTTTGATACGAGTTAGTTAAAATAAATTTATTTGAATGATTAATTGTTTGATTTTAAAATTATTTAAAGAAAGTTTTATAAAAAGTTTAGGAAGAATTGAAAAATGTAGAAAAATATAATTGAGTAAAAAAGTATGTATTTAAATTTTGTAAATGTTATATAAAATATACATTAATTTAGAAATATAAATTTAACATGAAGTAAGTAATTAATGTGAAATTTAATGGATGCATTTAAATTTAACATGAAGTAACTAGACTTGGTTCTTAATAAATGTAACATATATAACTCCATTTCGATTGGGTCCGGTATAGAATGAACTTAGAATCATGTAATAGACTTCATCATTAGATTTTGGATTATAAGTTTATAACCCTAGCCCATTGCCATTTTGGGTGGAGCATATCTACTTGTTTTTTTATTGCAGTTAGTAAGGTAAGAGTTGAACTAAAGAACTAGATTGTAAAGGCTAAAATATGGTATCTGAGCAATTTCAATAATAGGATTCATTGATATTCCTAGTAGTAGATGCTATCACACATACAATTATACTTAATTCGATGGAATTGTTTGATCTCAATATCACACCTTAAGAGTTACTTTTGGGTTTCGTCCAAACACTAATAAATTGATTATTTTTAGATAATAGTAAGGATAAATGATTTTCCAAACCAAAGTTTAATTGAATTATGTATTTATTTTTGTTGTATAAATTAAATTAAATTAATTTTTTGTTGTATAGATTAATTTTTTTTTTAAATTTTATTTCAGTTTATTAAGATTTAATTAAAATGTTTAAAATATTACAAAAATGGTGAATTAAGTATGTATTAAATTAATTTTTTGATTTAACCAAGGGTTTGCATCGGTTAGCCGACGCAAAATGTGCTTCCATCTATGCGTCGGACATGGTCAACACATACAATATGCTATTTAAATGGAAATTTCACTGCCCTGCCCTTACTTTCCCTTTTTCCCCAAATTAAAAAACCTAATTTTTCCTCAGTCTTTGCATTTGGCTGCCCCCACCTTGTGCCTCCGTCTCTTGCTGTCATTGCTCCGACATTGTTCACTGCCAACGTGTTCTTTCTCCGGTAGTCTTCTCTTCTATTCTCTTCTCTTATTTTGTTAACATTTTGTTCTTATTTTGTTCTTATTCTCCATTTCAGCTTTAAGTTGTTTGGTGTTCTTCATTTGAGATCCAACCTTAATCGTCGTTGTTCCACCAAGTCCAGCTCCACCTCCTGCTCCACCACGTTTAGCTCCTAGTGCCCGTCACTGCTCCAACGTGATTCATCCAAGTTAAATTTTAAAAATTTCAGAGTTTTTGATTAATTTTGTGTGTGATTACTATGTTTATGTGAATGTATGTAATTTTCGTTGAGTTTATCTGAATGATTTTACTGCAAACATAATTCTGTTTTGAAGTTAAAAAAACAAAAACTATAATGGAAGTGGGAAAGAAGAAAACGCTTGTGCGTGTACAAAATTGATATACAAAACATTCATTTTAATTTTACTAAAACTGATTTAATAGGATTGGAAAGTTGAAGTTTTCTTATAAAAAAGAAATGGAAATGAGAATAAAAGGAAAGGTAATTAATAAAAGAAGTGGTAATTGTTTTTGGAAAGAAACTTATTACCATTTACAAATGATTTAGGAAAATGCGTTTTTATTTTTTTTTCATTGAGTATCTTGTAATACTTAACTACATTGTAGATTGAGAAGTTTTTTTATTTTTTCCATTGATTATGTTGTAATTAATGGTTATGTTGCAATAATTAAGTACATTATAAATTTAGAAGTTTTATTTCTTTTCCATTGGTTATGTTGTAATAATTAAATACATTTAGAAGTTTTTCATTTTTCCATTTGGTCTAATAAAAAATATTGGTGTTTTAGAGAGTAAAGTTTTCAATTATTATGTTGTAAGCAGTGAACTAGTGGGTGTAGAAAAGAAATTGGCCCAAGTTTCAAATAACTAAAATATTTTTAAAATTTTGATAGATAAAATATGAATTATGAGAGTAAATTTATTTAATTTTTATACGTACGCATTAAATGAAATTATGATGTATGAATTACAGTGTTTATACGTTCACGTTAAATGAAATCACGATGTATGTACTACGATGTATGACTTACGATGTTTATACGTATGTGTTAAACGAAATTAGGATATATGAATTACGATGTTTATACGTACGCGTTAACTAAAATTTTGATATATGAATGATGATGTATTATATTTAGCTCAAACCTTATTGTATCCTATTCGTCTAGGATTTACAAATACAAAATTCTTATATTACCACAATAATAATTTCAATGTATGAATTATTGTATTATATTTAGCTCAAACATTATTGTATCCTATCCGTCTAGAATATACAAATACAAAATTATTACACTACCACGATAATTAATTTCGATGTATGAATTATTGTATTATATTTAGCTCGAACATTATTGTATCATGTTGATCTAGGATTTACAAATACAAAATTCTTACACGATAATTAATTACATGAATTACTATGTTTTAAATGTTTACTTACTATGTTTAAACAATAAAGTTCACATGTGGCATATGTAGTGCATTGGACACTGATATCCACATGACTCATGTATTAGATCGTTTGTAGGGTATAAGTATACTATTAAGCGTTGATAATTTCATCATCAACATGCAGAACAATGGATCGAGATTGGATGTATGAATTGCTTGATTCTTCAAGAAGATTGAGACAACCCTTCATAGATGGCGTTCATGATTTTGTTTCTAAGGCAATGAATCAAGTTTCATACATACCAGATGAAGGGGTATGGTGTTCGGGTGTGAAATCTTGTTGTGAGAAAATTCTCAAACCTTCTCATGTTAGGAGTCATTTGCTTCAATATGGCTTTCAACCCAATTACAGGGTATGGGTTTATCACAAAAAAGCAGGGGAAAATGAGGTTAACTTAAACATTACATCCACCAGTTATGATAACATCAGGTGTGATGATGAATTTGGGTTATTAGCCGAAATGGTGAACAATGCATACATGCAAGAAAGTGATATAAGAAATTGTTATGTCAATGTTATCGAGGATGTAGAAGAACAACCTAAAGCTGAAGCACAAAAGTTTTATGATATGTTAGCATCTTCTCATCAACCCATTTATGATGGAGCAACTCAGTCTAAATTTTCAATGTCCATAAGGTTTTTGGCACACAACTGAAAAGTTTTTAGATTATTTCATTGAAATGTTACTTGATGTAGCTCCAACAAAGAATTGCATACCCAAGACTTATTAGGAAGCAAATTTTTTTTTCTATACTCTCGGCTTGAAGGCTGTCAGAGTTGATTGTTGTGAGACTGGATGCATGTTGTATTACAAGGACAACATCAAACTAAATGAGTGAAAATTTTGTGGTCTTCCCAGGTACTTGCCACCAAAGGGTCAGAACGAAACATACAAAAGAGTGCCGATAAAAAGAATGTTTTATTTCCTATCATACCACAATTACAAAGACTATATACGTCAATGGAGTCAGCAAGCTAAATGTGATGGCATTTTGAAAACATAACTAATGATGATGTATTGCGACTTCCATCTGATGGGAAAGCTTGGAAACACTTTGATAGTTGTATATTCCAAATTTGTAGCTGAACCCTGTAATGTAAGATTGGGATTATGTTCTAATGGATTCACTCCTTATATCCAATCTTCAGCATCCCCATATTCTTATTGGCCGGTATTTGTCACTCCTTATAACCTACCCCTGAAATGTGTATGACGAAGTCGTGCATGTTTCTAAGTTGTCTCATACCTGATCCTGCTAACCCAACAAAAGAAATAGATCTATACTTGCAACCACTTATTGATGAGCTCTAAATATTGTAGAGTGAGGATGTTTTCACTTATGACATATCAACAAAAGAAAATTTCGTCATGCGAGCGTGTTTGATATGGACAATTAATAATTTTCTAGTATATGTGATGTTGTATGGATGAGGGACTTAAGGGAAATTAGCCTTTCCTTATTGTGTGGAGGACACAAAAGCATTCACCCTAAAGCATGAAGGTAAAAGTTCCTGGTTTGACTGTCATCGACGATTTTTTCCAACCAATCATCCTTTCAGGAGAAGTTAAAGGAGATTCCTTAAAAAGAGATTTGAAATGGATGACCCACCTTATGTCCTAAATGGAAATGAATTATGGGAGATTGTTCATGACTTCCCAAAAGTGACAAATGGTCCCTTTGAATATTTGTATGGGTATGGACAATATCATAATTGGAACAAAAGGGCAATATTTTGGGATTTGCCATATTGGAAGCACAATTTGTTAAGGCACAACCTTGATATTATTTATACACATAGAAAAAAGCTTTTTTGAAAATGTCTTCAACATTGTAATGGACGTTAAGAACAAAAAGAAGGACAATCAAAAGGCAAGAATGGATGTTGTTGAATTGTGTGTCCGTGGAGACTTAGAGTTGGTTTAATTACAAAATCGAAAGTTAGCAAAACTAAAGGTCAACTACACATTTTGGAAGAAAGATGCTAAGTTAATTTACAAATGGATCAGCGAGTTAAAGATGCCAGATGGTTATTCCTCTAACGTTGCAAGGTGAGCAAACCAAGACAGGGGAAGTATGCATGGTATGAAAAGTCATGTCTGTCACATTTTCATGGAGTGTTTACTCGTAATATGTTTTCGGTCATTGTTAGAATTTGTGTGGAGTTCCCTTGTTGACTTAAGTCAATTCTTTAAAGACTTATGTTCTAATACATTGAGAATGAATGATCTTGTCAGAATGAAAGAAAACATACCAATCATGTTATATAAGTTAGAACGAATATTTCCACCAGCTTTCTTTGATTCAATGGAACACCTTGTCATTCATCTTCCTATGGAAGCAATAGTTGGTGGTCCTGTTTAGTATCGTTGGATCTATCCATTTGAAAGGTAAACATTGTGTTAATTATTTTAATGTTTAAGAAGGTGTGTAACTTATAATAATTATTGCTTGGCACGAGTAAAAGGATCAATATGTGCATTCTACTTACATCGAGAGATAACATATTTTTGCTCTCATTATTCCAAACGTGTCAGCTTGTTGTCAAATAGAAGTTTGAGAAATGACCCTTGAACATTTACAAATGAGGAAGACCCATACACATTGTTGGTTTTGAATAAAGGTGGATGCCCAAGTGGTTTTAGCAAAGACTATTAGTTCAATGATAAAGAACACCATTCTGCCCATGTTCATGTCCTCAACAATTGCGATGAGGTCAAACCATTTCTTGAGTAAGTTTAATTGTACATAATTTGAATTAAATTATTAATATTCAAAGATTGTTTTTACAAGTGCACTCAATCAATGACGAAGACGCTTCGATAGTCATACATGCTAATTTTTCCGAATGGTTCAAGAGCTACATAAGTGTAACCTAAACCCATAAGTGCTTCTTATTTAATCATAATTTCATAAATAAATGTAATGCTTTCTTATCACTACAACACATGTTCATGATGAAAAGAATGTAATCAACCCAAACTTGAAGGGACTTTCTTGGGGACCTAATTCAAAGACAACATCATGGAACATGTACTTTGTTAATGGATATAAGTTTCATACAAAGGCATGAGCATATGGTAAGAAAACAACAAATAGGGGGTTATATGTTAAAGATGTCACTGGAGAAGGAGAAAACGACTTTTACGGTTCAATTCATTATATATAGGAATTGTAGTATGTTTCTCTCAATAAGAAGATCCCGCTATTCTACTATGAATGATTTGATCTTACAATTAATGTTGGGACTAGATTCAATATAATCTAGTTGAAATCAAGTTAAGTGGAAGATATGGACCCTATGATCCATTCATTCTTCCATAGAAGGTAAAGTTTATTATGTCACTTACCCAATGTAAAATACTTCGTGGATGGTGAGTTCCAATTAAAACAAAACCCCGAGGACATGTGTAAGTTGACAACATCAACGATGAATTGGCGTATCAAGCTTATGAGACGTCTAATGTGTTACCAGTTACAAGAATTGAACATTTACAATGTTTAGCTAACACATTTAATGTCGAAGTAGTTGATGACAATGATGAAGATTATTCGGAACATCACATAGACAATGAAGATTCAGAGTTTAATAACAATGATGATTACTGTATATTACTTTTAATAAACTATAAACAAACATATCATCATTAGATAATTATACAAATATTACGAACAAATAATTTTTCAGGAAAAATGGTTAGGACTAGAGGGAGGGATGGTTCCATTATTAGGCGTGGCCATCCGAGATGTGGAGTTTCTACATAGATGCATAACCAACTAGTTATAGATCTGAAGCATCCCTTATTCTGGTATTTTACTAGCGTTTGATGTTGGTAGTCCATATATTTCATCCCATTCCTCGACACCGTCTAGCCCGTCTTCCTCCACCCCCTCCTCCTTTGGGCATGGAAAATTTTGGTATGCTTATCCACACCCTACTATATCAACTCAACACACACATATTTCATCATCCTCACACCGTCCTAGTATTCCAATACCACCAGGGCCATCATTCTCTGTTTCGACTTACCATCACAATGTCCCTGCACCACTCCACCAGACTTGGAGTTTTCCACTCCAGCCTACCCTTGGTACATTTGTGCAGGCCACTCCTTATCACATTGTCCACCCCACATCTTCTCCCTCGGTCCTGACTACTACTGGCTCTGTACAAGGCCTCTCTGACCATGTTAGTCATGGCACCGCTAGTGCCTCAGAGCACGACCTCCCCCTTGAGGAAGTCCAACATGACCCTACTGGTAGAGTCATCATCTGACTGCTTGGTAAAGGGTAAGTAATCCTTAAATTATATATATTTTTTTATTCATATTACAATAATGTCTGTATTTTGATTTATTTGTATTGTAGTTGGACGCCAAATCATTTTGCTAGTGATGCCATTGGACATTGCATTTGGGCTCAATTTTGAGGACCATATCATCATTATGATGCAATGACTGAGGAGAACAAACTAAAATGGTGGACTGACTTTAAGGTAATTTTAATTTTTAATTACAATTGCATACAAATCAACCAAAATGGAAAAAATCGAAACGAAATAATTTCTTTTTTTTTAACAGAGTAGAGTCGCTTGGACACCTCAAGAAGAGTGGCTGATTAAAAACGTCTATGAGTATAAAGTTAAAAAATGACTTTGTGACATGTTGACCAAAGCCAAAGTAGGGCAAAGGGTATCCGACCTACTTGGATAGACGAGCAGGCATGGATTGAGCTTCTAAACTAATGGGATACACAAAAGTTCAAATATAAATCAACTTAGAATTAAGTGAGTAGGGCTTCAGCTCGTGGTGGAGCATTCCACTCCACAGGTCGAAAATTACATTCAGATATTGCAGTGTCCATGGTAAGTACTCGTCACTGTCTTACATTGAATTCATTTTACATTTGCAACATATATTACTTCTAATTGTACAACAATATTTGGAACACCTATATGGTTGTTCCCTGAACCTATGAACTATTTATGGTCACCCACATAAATAAGAAAGGTGATTGGGTTGACACTCGTGCTCGTGAAACTTATGTAAGTTATTGTTATAAGTTTTTTTAAATTTTTATTTTAATTTCATAACATTTCCATCTGCTAATGACCTATGTAGGAAAACTATCATGAGCACTTGAGGACCCTTCAAGTAAATAGTTCTCAAAACTCTAGTACTGATGTCCATCAAGTTGATCCAACAACAAAGCTTCAAACTTAGAAGGAAGCTGCTGGAGGAAAGAGTAGAGGTCGAATGTATGGTACGACAGACTTGGCTGGTAACTTCCGCCAAGGAGTCTCTTCCCTCACTCAACCCTTTGCATTTGACGCTTCAAAATCTAATTAGTTGACTAAAAATCAACAACTTTGTACAGAACTTAGTATGTTGGGTCAAAAGTATGCATACTTAGAGGACGAAATGAAAATCATAAACGAACAACTTGTCTCAATGTTGCAACGTGACAATGCTTCCTCTAGCACAAGTCAATTGCATCACCAGTATGATCTACAACATGATGACTAGCCTTTCCCTTAAAGTGCATCCCAGACTGTAAGTTTAATTATTTCATATTTTTATTATATACTAAATCTTTTAGTTATTCACATTGTTTGTATTTTTTTACAGGTTTTTACTTATCACATCACTGCTATTTCTACTTCATGGGATGCATTTTATATTTTCATTTGCACTCCTTTTATGTAATTGTATTATCAAACATTTTAAGTTCTAGTAGTTTTAGTTAATTTTTAAAGTGCAATTTTATTTTATGGTTTATTTTAATTCTAAGTTCTATTTTATGTATTAATATTCTGTTTGAATAATTTGGATGAATGAAATTATCGAAATGACTTTGTTTACCTATTTGGATGATTTTTGTATTGTGAATGTGGTGTGAATTTAATTGGGATTTGTTATTTTGTAATTGTTACAAGTAAAATTGGCTAGAAAAATAAAATAAAATGTTTTTTTAAATCATTACTATATTTTTTAATTTTTTTTGCTGCCATTTATGCGTCGGCCATGCCCACTTTTGTTTTCTTAAGTTATGCATCGACCTGATCGACGCAAAATTTGATGTCATTTTTTTTTCTCTTATTCATCGGCCAAATCGACGCATACACGTTTTTTTGAGACATTTGTGTTGGTTTGGCCCACGCATAAGCCGATGATATTACGTTACTTTTACATCGGCCTAACCGATGACATTTGCCTTCCTTTTTCATTGGCTTGGCCCTCGCAATTTACATCATTCGTGCTAGTCGACGAAAATATCACTTTGGTTCCGCGACTTTTTCGTTCACTGCTTGGCCAACGCAAATCCAATATTTATTCGTCAGTTTTGGTTCATTTGTGTCTATGTTTTATCAACAAAATACAATTTTTCTTATAGTGATAACTCAGCATAGTAACACAATTCATGATTATATAATAATCCAATGCATGAAAAAAAAAATACTTAATCCATTTTTGAAAGAGATTAATGCAAAAAAAATCGTAATATTTTTTTAAAGAAGGACTTATGAGTTTGGTTGGCAACATACAAATATAGAATTGGAAAATTTTAAGTCCTCAAATGTAACTTAATTCAAATTAAAACTTTATTTAGTGGAGTAAAATCTACAAGAATCTTCAACTTTGTGTCCATTTCTAAACAAATCACTCTACAAACAAAGCCTCGACCCTAGTTCTACTCTTAATAGAGATCAAGAAATTATCAACTAATTAAAAAGAAAAACAAAGTACATGATATAAAGCTTGCGCTTCCCTCCATTTCACAATTTGCAAATTAAACCGTTCATTTCAGCGAGAGTGCGACTGCGACGGAGAAGCCCAAAAGCAGAGAAGGATCTACAATGTCTATCAAAGTTCACGTTGTGTATGCACTTTACAATTCTTTCTCCTCAATGCTAATTGCTCTCTCTTTTCCTTAAAGTGATGAAAGAAGACTTTATTATACTTCATGTTTTTTCCGTTATTTCTCTGGTTTTCACTATCTTTGTTGGTAGTCTTGTTTTCTGCCATGAGGCTTCGCAAAATGAAGTTTTTTTCGCTGGGTTTCTTTCACTTCTCCATTGGGTTCTTGAATCTGAAGTCTTTCAATTTCATATTCTTTGAATGTCCTTGAGTCACAATTCCTGGGATTCTATACATTCTTCCTTTGACTCGGTTTCTTTCATGCTTTATATTGATTGTTGTTATACATTTCCTTCGGTACTTTTCTTCTTGAATATTCTTTTGCTTCAATTTTCATTTCATATTTACATTAACAGTATAAAATGCTTAAACTACTTCATCTAACAGTGTCACATTTTTCTTTACAAATGAAATTTTGTTAATTGCATTGACAGGTACTTCTCAACGAAAGGGCACGTGGAAAAACTAGCTCGAGAAATAAAGAAAGGAGCGAATTCTGTGGAAGGTGTTGAGTCCAAACTATGGCAGGCATGTAAACTCCATTTTTAACATGTCAAAGTTGCTAATCCTATATATGTTAATTCCATATTTGGCAATATTACCTTGCAAATCAACCTATACACTAACTAGAAGGAGGGTTCTATAGTTTTTTCTTGGCTGTGTTCTCCTTTGACATGCTTCAACGAAACACTTTTCAGAAGAAAAAGAAAACCATTAACTAACTAATATACTAATTTGTAAAAGTTGTCGTGTATAATAACTTCTTTAATACATAGCTTCATGAAGTTAGAATCTTTCATACATAAGTTAATTTTGCTTATTTGAAAGTGTTTCTGGAGAAACTAGTTTAACATATATTATAAGATTTTATTTCTCAAATGGTGCTAATGTTTTTCATTACTGATAACTGAACATGTGTATGAGCAGGTACCTGATACACTGGCACCGAGAGCATCGTGGAAGACTAATGTACCAATCATCAGCAGAAAGGAGCTGCTTGAAGGTGATGGTTTTGTCTTTGGCTTCCCAGCGAAATTTGGAATGATGGCTGCTGAGTTTCAAGCTTTCCTGGATTTAACAGCATCAGTATGGAACGAAGAAGAACAACTGCTTAAAGGCAAGCCAGCTGGAATCTTCTTCAGCACAGGTTGCCAAGGTGGTGGACAAGAAACTACAGCGTAAGAATCATATTCTAAAAGAAAAACCAAAATATAGTTAAGTATTTGGTAATAAAAGTGTAAAAAATGGAACTAATTAGTAACATGAATGCACTGGTTTTAGTTGTCAATTCCTAAGAACATGGTAATGAAACTATGGAATCTAACTATGATCTCATGCAGGCTAACTGCTATTCCTCAGTTGGTTAATCGTGGAATGTTGTTTGTTCCAATTGGGAATATATTGGGTGCTGAGAAGTGTGAAATGGAGGAAGTGAGAGGTGGGAGTCCATTTGGTGCAGGAACATATGCTGGAAGTGATGGCTCAAGGGAGCCAAGTGAGATTGAGCTTAAGCAAGCATTCCACCAAGGGAAATATATTGCCACCATTACAAAGAAGCTTAAGAGAGATCCTCAATGTTCTTTCCCTAAGATTGCTCGAAGATTGTCACAAGTAGTGCCACAGTCTTAGTTCTTGTTTTTTTAGCAGAATGAAGTGGATATGATTGTTTTGTGGTAGAATGTGGCGGATCTTATTCTTTTGTTTGTAATAGCGATGTTTTTGTTTTGCCTTGATGGAGTGTTGAAAATTGAATTTTGTTTATATTTTTACGAGTTATAACACAACTAACATCACTAATTAAACACAAATTTAATTTAGAGGATTAAGTAACTATGAAAATTTGTATTGAAAATTGAGTTTGTTTACATTTTTACGAGTTATAACTTAACTAACATCATTAAACACGAATTTAATTTATAGGATTAAGTAACTATGAAAATTTGTATTGAAAATTGAATTTGTTTGTATTTTTATGAGTAACTATGAAAATTTATATTGAAAATTGATTATTTTTTTATATTTTTATGAGTTATAACTTAACTTTATTTATAGAATTAAGTAACTATGAAAAATTACTGTATTTAGGAATGAAACAAAAATAAGAATACAAAAAATATAAGAAAGAAATTCTTAGAAGTTCGTCATTAAACACAAATTTAATTCATAGGATTATATAAGCGTAAACACTTACTTTTAAAAGACAAGATAAGATGAACAAATAAACACAATAGTAGAAAGGAAGAAAAGAGAAAATAATTGAGAGGAAGAATTTATGGTTGAGAAACATGTTTTCCATGGTGATGCTTTATATGCCCTCTTTCACATGTGTCTTACTATCTGAGTAAAGACCAACAAATCTTTATCCTGGAAGTGCCTTCCATTTGTATTATAGATTGATGTGCAATCTCTAATGTGCATTTAATGATAAACATGTGCATCTTCCTTTTGTTGTCCAAGGGGTTCATCTGATGTAATCTTTTAATAAGTTCATTAACTTGGATCGTCTAATATGATCTTTCTTAATTGTATTGTTTGATCTATTCTAGTGGAATCATTTGACACATCTTTCTTTCTTTAAATCACTTGTTTGGAAAACGTTTCATCTTTTGATGTTATCTAAATAAGCTTTTAGACATTTGTCCAATATTAATACCAAGATTGGATTGTTTGATGCTCTCTTCTTCAGTGAGCATGTGCAATTGTTCGACTAATAATCTTTTTCTGTTTGTATCATCTGATGCGCTAACATCAATGGATCATTGCTCATCTTTTCTATTGTTTTTGTCTTAAACTTATAATACACATGAGTGAGCTTTGTTATACCATAACATAATTTCTAGTGTTTTTAATCATCAAAACACATAGGCCCTCATATCATGAGATCATCTGATGGGTATTAGATCGTATACTGACTTAACACTCCATCAGGAAGCGGAAGAAAATGAAAATTCTTAAAAAATTCACAACTCTTTTAAGAGACTTGATTTTCTCTCTTTTAAGGAAGGTTCCTTGGTGGTAACTAGGAGAAGATTATTCGCACGTTAAAGACCTCAAAAGAACAAGAAGAATTTTTAAAAGTTAATTCAATTCTCATTTAATATTAAGGTGAGTGCTACAAAGGGGCAAGGGGTCTTATTTATAGATGCTTAAGCCTTTTGTTCTTCATAATCCAATGGATGTGGGACTAAAAAACAAGGCAAAAGAAGGTTAAATCAAAGGGACGGTTGTACTTATTCCTTTGCTTGGAGCGTTCCAAATTTTTCTATTTTAGGTTGATTCCATGTGATGTGGGAATTCTAGTTTCCCTCTCATGCATAGACTAGTTTGGCCTAGGTTTTGACTAGGGTTGGTCATCCCTCAAGGCCCAAATAGGGGCCTAATTAGATCTCAACCAAGGCCCACATATGCCTCTACAAAAATACAAAGGAAACATACACCTATACAATATCTACAAGACTAAGAAGAAAGAAGAGAAGTTTGTATAGTCTACACTTCAAAGTAAGGAAGTCTTCTTCATTGATGTCTCTTACTCTTCAGTCCTTCTAACCATGGACCTTGTCAAAGGCCCAACATGATTTCTCTTAGATGGTCCTCTATCAGACCTCCCTCTTGCGGAGATCATTTTCATAGTCAGCAACACCTACAAAAAGAGATAGATTACAGATATTAAAAGAAGGGTTGAATCCATACTCAGGTGAAAGATCTAATTTACATGCATTATCATTTATTTTATGGAGAACTTGGAATGGGACATCTCCTCTTTGATTGAGTGTTGACTTCCTCTTAGAGGGAAACCTTTCCTTTCTCAAGTGTAGTGATAAGTGTCATAATTCAGTAATATTTCATACAAAAGGATAGGCACTTGTGGACTTTAATTGATAAAATAGTTATAATTCAACCTTGAACCTTTTTACATATTTTTGGATTATAAGATATATATGAACAATTTATTTGCAAATTTGTGTTAATTTCAGGAATCCAGGGGAAATGGAGATAAAAGGGCTAAAGGAAAATGGACAAGTTAAAGACAAGATGAAAAGAAAAAGTTAGAACTTTGAGAACTCGCCCAAACTCGTTCAAACTCACCCAAGCAAAATCACTCCAGAGGAACTCGCCCAAGACTCCTCGAAGCCTCGCTTAAGAAAATTCACTCCAGAAAAAATGGGTTTTTTTCTCGTAAAACTCGCTTAAGCAAACAATATCTATCTTAAGTGAGATATCACTTAGCCAAGCCCAATTAGGTTAAATAGAAGGTGTGAGACATAACCATAGAAATCATTGGGAGGATATGGAGAGAGAGAAAATTCTACAGGAGGCAATCGTCTTGGAGAAACACCCTTAATTATTGCTTTCCATGCTTGTAATGGCCAATATGAGTGGCTATTTATTTCATTTTGGGATTAGGAGAAATCTGTTCAAACTCTTATGTATCGAGGTGATATTTATTTATAATATCCAGTTTTTGATTCATGATTGATATTATCATTTTATTCTTAAAGCTTTAAACTATTAATCATTTTTATCATTAAATTTGATTGGAAAGTAATTATGAGTATCTGACCTAAATGATAATGCTTAACATATTTGAATGCTAGGAATAGATTTGAAATGTTAATTGCTTTATAACATATGTTCGTATTGGTAAGGACTTTTTATAAATATGCGAGGAATCAATATTTAGGAAACTCTCTTAATAATTTTGCATGCAAGGAATTAATATGAATGATTTTTATATGTGCAACATTGTCAATAAAGATGGAATGTTATATGTTTTTATTCATCGAATCTACATACGAGTAAGAAGGATTAACCCCATTCCCAATTTTTCCAATTAACTCATCCAAATCATTTACTTTTCTTTTATTTAATTTTCATACAAACTTATTTCACTATCTTTCAAATCAAATTATTGTACATATTCTTATACTTGGTGAATGGTACAATTAGGATTTTAAATAACTACTCCTTATGGGTTTGATATCCGTTTTTAAGGATAAATTATTACTTTTGACTCAGTACACTTGCCGTAAAAGAGTCAACATGTAGTCAAACCCTGTCTCCTTACTAAAATATAGGTTTCTTTCTCCTTTGTTGTTGTATTTAATATATTTTTTAGTTTGTTTTTCAATATGGTCTTTTATCTTCTCATGATACTTCTTAATAAACTCGGATCTAGACACTCATTGCTTACATAACAAAGAAATCGTATCCAAGAAAGAGAAATTAAATAAATAAGCGTGATAGGTTAAAACCATAAACAACCTCAAATGAAGAAAGATCACTAGTCTTGGGTAGACTATGCAATATGACAACTGTTAGAATATGTGGCTTAAAAACAAGAGGGGGTGAATTCTTTTCAAGATATTTTCGCAATTTTCATAATTGTTTAAGTCAGATTGAAAATTTCATAAAAATCAACCAACTAAATCACTGTTCAATCAATTGTAAAAAGAGAAGCAAACATACAAAACATAATATAAACCTGTTGTTATATTTATTAACAGATTGAATTACTATGTAGAAACCAGAAAATGAAAATTCAGTAAAAGGATAGGGATAGAGAGAATCACACAAGAAATTAAAAGGATAATTAAAAGCGAAACAACATGGTGAGTAATTGAAGTAGTTAAGCATATATATATTTTCAATGTAAATAAGTGTTAGAAATAATGTTGCATTGTACCCGAAAAGTAAAGATATACATTAACGAAATATTCTTGTTGATGAAATTATATTCATGTTGATGAAATTGTTGAATGAATGTTTATAAAAGGGTTTAAGAACCTGAGTAAAGGTAAGTTTTACTGAGAACTCTACACTGATACAAATTTTCTAGTTTGAATACTCTCACTGACTTGATCGTCGGAGTGTGATCAATAGGTGGAGCCCGCTTCGTCACAAAGAGCTAGCATCTCGGTTCAACAATATCAAGCAAAGTCGCTTCAACTCGGACTCCACTTTCAAGTCTGACAAGGTCAGCAAGCGAGAACAAAACCATTTGAATTTTAAATCATTAAAAAGTTTTTAGTAATTTTAGTTAGTTGATACACTATATCAACTTGTTAAAATACTTTACTAAAGTCACAAGGCTTTAGTGTAAGTGATTTTAACCAATTTTAATAGATTAAAAACCTGAATTAACTTATTTAAAAACATAACGGTTTTAAAATATTTTCTTGGAGATGTCTTGAATCATAATGCATAGTGAAAAAGATATAGCAAAATCTACCTAAAGACACACACATGCAAAATTGTGTAGTCTTCATGATTAAGCTTTGAGCACATCAAATCCATCCATTTTAGTCAACAAAATCTTCTTTGGAAAAGAGTCTTGAGATATAGCTTGTCTCATATAGTTTATGGAATGGTATAAAATGGGTCATTTTGCTGAAATGGTCCAGTACCACAAAGATAAAATGATAGCCCTTTTAGGTTCGTGGGAGACCAAGCACAAAATCCACACTAATGTCAACTCATGGGGTGTTAGCTATGGGAGGGGTGTGTAGAGCCCATAAGGCATTACTTTAGTCGTAGGTTGAAGATAAGATATGTATCTAGAGCAAAACCTTTGAACATCTACTCTCATGTGTAACCAATAAAAATTGTTTTTCAAGAATGTAAGAGTCTTATCAACTTCGAAATGGCCTATGAGACCTCCGTCATGATTTTCATTGAAAAGAAACTTCCTAATGGATCCTTGGGGTATGCAAAGTTTTCTCAATTTATAAAGATACCCCTTATAAATGTAGAACCCATCAAGAGGCTTATTGAGACATGATGCAAATGTGGTATGCAAAGTTTATGTCATGCACATACAACTCTTTTATGTCATCAAAGCCTAAGATTTAAGAGCATAAAGAGATGAATCGCGTGTGTCTTCTAGATAAACCATAAAAAACTATATTACTCTTCTCTTTCTTATATTTGATAACATAAGGAAGTTATTCCAGAAATGCTACCCACTTAGCATGTCTCTTGTTTAATTTTCCTTGCCCTCAGATATACATTAGTGACTCATGATCGATGTGTATAATGAATTCCTTAGTCATTACGTAGTGCTCCGATGTTTTCAGGGCCCTTATTAGAGCCTAAATCTCTTTATCATAGGTGAGATAGTTCAAGGTTGGTCCACAAATTTTTTCACTAAAGTAAGAAATAGGATGACCATCTTGAAGTAACACAACACCTATTTAAATCCTAAATGCATCACACTCTAGCTTAATGGTTTGAGAAGATTTTGGAAGAGGTAGGATGGGTAAATGGATTGACTTATCTTTTACATTTTAAAATCTTGTTATTGTTTTTTACCCTATATGAATGGCACATCCTTCATAACAAGTTCATTAAGAAAACACAACCAATGTAGAGAAGTCCATCACAAATATCCTATAGAAGGTAACTAGCCCCTTAAAGCTTTGGGCTTCTCCCAAATTTGTAGGGGTGGATTCTTGATGACCTTTTTACGGCAAGTGCACCATATTGTCAAAAGTAATAATTTGTCCCTAAGGACGGATATCGAATCCACAAGGATTGGTAGAATAATCAAGTAAAAGATTCACTAGATATAAAATAGAATAATAAAGTTTTTAGGGATTTCTTATGATGACAATGATTAACAAGAAAATAAGTTAAAGAGTTTGTTGCTTCAATTGGAAAAGTAGGGATTGAAGATGAGTGCTAAGTATTTGAAACGCCCTCGAAAAGGCCCATTTATTTGGATGCAATTGACTCGGCGCCATGTTCATGGCATTTAGCATGCAACACTCGAAAGGAGGAAAAGGAAAAGTGATGTTGATTTCTTTGAAAAAGTACTCGTAAACAAAAGTAAAGTCTCTAGCATCACGAGGAGGATTCATGAAAACTCGGTCACTGTTAACACAATACTTAATAGCCACAAAATCAACCATGGCATCGCAACATATATTAAAGGAAGAAATGACCTCCTCTATCTTATCCTTCGAGGTAAACTTAGAGGCATAAGAGGAAACATCACCGAGTACCACAGAGTACTCGGGATCAGAGATTGGGAGGAACTTGTCCTTCCTCATCTTCTTGGTTAGACTTGGCCTAGAAGTCTCCCCGGTGTGTTGGGAGGAAGCTTTTCGCTTATATGAAACAATGTTAGCCTCATTCTTCCCTGATTCAATGAAAGTAGTCATCGCTACAGTTGTCCTAGGCATCGTGGGTATTGTTGAACCAAGTGGTGTTCAATGTTTTGAAGAATCTAAATCCTTTGAAGGATGTTGAAGCCTCTGCTTTGCTTGATGCTGCTGTGCTGGTTTAAGCTTTGTTCTGGGGTAGTTCAATGTTGTAATCAACCCTTAGATTAAATCTCCAAGAAATTAGCATCTCAATCTTTAACAAAGCAAAATGTTTTTCAAACTAAGTTGAAACAACCGATTGTTTTGTCGAAACAATCGATTGTTTACACTTAGGTGTTTTGAGAAAGTTTGAAAACTGTTTTTGAATGGTGAAATCTGTTAAGTAACAAAACAACCGATTGATTCGAGGAAACAATCGATTGTTTGTTTTGAAACCATA